>JGI24159J19872_10000120_pt1 | contig 49172 bp, 44 predicted proteins | sample Ectturendosymbi4_FD_19872 | JGI IMG/M metagenome (IMG submission 19872) | reverse complement strand
TCTTTCAGCTACAGTATACGTTTCCTACCCTATGGCCAAAACCTGTAGCTACGCAACTGGTCTACAACTTAATTTTCCTGAATAATTTTTTACTATGCTATACTCAAAATGCCTATAATCAACGAGGATTAAGCAACGTTACCTGAACAACAGCTAGCTTACCAAGGCAAATGCTGACAACGAAGCTATTCACAATGCATTCGGCAATGGTTGGCTTTTAAGAAGTTACGGGTCGTGTGAAGATCAATTTCTTTGACGTATTAATTAGGTAAATATGAATATTAAAAGGGGAAATGTGTGAAATCAGTTCATGGTGAGTTCAGTTCTGGTGTCTCTATATGCCGTAACAGAGGTACGCAGTCAGATTTAGGGGCCCCCTTTCTGCCCGGGGCCTCCCCCGGCCGGGGGGTACGGGGGGCCCTTCCTCCGGCTCTGGGATTACGGGTGGAATGATGAATGCACTAAAGCAAGATTAATAGAAATCGCGCTAATTGTAGTCTCAAACAAAAGCTGCTTGAGACTACAGCCATAGTGCCGGCCTCACGAAAGCAAAAACTGGCACCAACTGCGCAACAAATTGCTTCAAACAACGATGGTCATGAGTCAACAACCACAATGGGTCACGCTACACAAAAGAAAGCATTTTGTTGCTTTCCTAAGCTAAAAACCGCTGGCCACCATGACTGGCTGTTATTTATGCAGGCAGTTGCAGTTTTTAAATTTCAACGTCGTATCCTCGAAATTGTTTTTCCGCCATTGGAATGGTTGTTCATGAGTAGGCAGACAGCGAAACAACTGATTCGTATCAGTCCAGTGCAGTATACTACAACTGGGTCAAGCAAAATAAAGAGGCAAAGACCCGCTCGAAGGTAATTTATGCCCTGGCCCTTAACAACGACTTTGATGTGCTCATTCATGTTTCGTAACTGTGTCCACATTTGAGCCTAATGCTCGGCTGAAAGCATGACCAATGCCACATTTAGTTGGAAGAGGTTTTCTGATGGTGGTAGAATGTCACGGAGGTTTTAACCTGTTATCCTTCAAGATTTAAACACAGATCTTTACAGTCTTAATTTCAAACGTACTCTAGGGAGGGCCTTCACAATAAACCTTGGGGAGGGATAAAATGGATAAATAAAAACTGCATGCGTGGTATGTAGGGAATTGAAAAGTGAGCAAAGCAGAATCGGAAAAAATCAATGAGCTTTGCAAATTTGTGTGGCGACTTGTGTGACATCAACAGTGTGTTTGTGAAACCGTAAACATATTTTCCAAGAGATGGTCAGCCCACCGAGGTACTTGGAACAAATCAGGTAATAGGGATGACAGCAACCAACTGGCCTTATCGCGGAACATGCAGTTCCATGGCATCCACCTATTTATGACTCGTATGTTTCTAGAACAAACCCAGCCTTAACTCTTTGGATTCCTGTGAAGAGCAATGGCTTATCAAACTTAACGCACAAATTAATATTCAAAGGATGATCATCACTCTTGTGAAATATTTCTTGACTTGATTTGCGATTTTCATTTATTTTTCCCATTCCCGTTTGCCACTTTGTTTAATCAGTTTTCGTTACACACATTTCGTTTTTTATTTCCTCATTTTGCTCCTCGCTTCACAGCGTTTACCATTTGAAGGCCCTCCCTGGAATATGCCTGTCAACCTCACAAGAGTGGTTCTAATCGCAACCTTTTTTACTTACCGCGGCTTGTGTTTTGATTTATTAATTTTAGTCTTGAGTTTTCTTACTATTTCTGCTCTTGCTTTGCTCCTTCAAAATTTCACCTGTCAGCAATTACTTGCAGATTTCAGGACTGAGGATGCGTATAGTTACGTGAAATCTTTTTCCTATAAAAAAAAATTGCTGAAAGATTCAACAACGTCATCTTGGTGGAGAGTAGTCACTTGAACACAGATAGGGGCAACAGGCAAGTGCGAATCATCGCAAAGGCATGAAAGCAGATCCCGGTCGGTTGATCCCTCGAAAGCTTGCAGCAAACCTTGAGCATTTGTCTTCAAGTTAGTATTGATTTATGCCAACAACAGGGCTGGCTAAGTAGCTGAAGCATAGTCTTCCGCTAGCCCTTTGCATCTCAAATAAGTAGCTCACAACGACTTGCAGAATTCCTGCATCCTTTTTACAATTTTGTTTTTTTGCTTTAGTCCTTCAAAATTTACCTGTAAGCTATAGGTTGCTCAGGAACTTGTGTTTGTTTGCCTAGGAACTTACGTTGAAGGTTTCTTAGGAACTTGTGCTAGAAAGAGATTTAGAAAATTGTATTGGAAGGAGATTCAGGAACTTGTCTCGGAGGTTGCAAATCGTTTTCCTGTGCTTTGGTGCTTGCCTCTCAAATGCTGTTCCCCTTTTCAGGTCGTTTAACGGTGAATACCATCAGCATCAACCTGTGTGCAAGCGAACGCATCGTGTTCTGCTTCGAATTATTCGGCACTTTTTCGATTAGCTTTTCGCAATGTTGCCTTTACATGTCGTTTGTCACTCTGACTTGGCAATTGCCAACTAATCAACTTTTTATCTTCAATACTTCCATTCATTGTAAATTTTTTGCAGTTTACACAAGAGCTACGTCAACAACGTTCACTGTCAAAAATATACGATTTCCGTAGTGATAAGGCCAACATGCAGCAGGCAATGTTTTATAAAGTAGTTTCCAGCCTTCAATAGTTTCTACACCGAATTGAACGCGAGTGATGTGTTTGTTTATCTGTTCTTTCTTCTCTTTGTTTTCAGTTCTAACTCGCTAAGTGGATGTCGGCCAATGTCATACAAGGACATAAAGGAAATGGTAGAAAATGATTCTTTGACTCCATCTGATATTTCTATTCGACTAACAACAGAGAAAAGTAGCTTTAAGGAACTGTTGCAAGGAAATTTGCAAGGAGGTAGGTGGCTCCAGACAAGAGTATTCATTTTCATACTAGCCATTACTCTGGGGAGGATCGCAGGACAGCAGAAGGGGACTGGAAATACCTCGCGGTTCTCAGCAATGTCTGATAGTTATTTATGTATTTATTTACTTGACGACAATCTGACTACAGGCTGTAGCCTGACTGGTGCAATTTTGTCGTGTCACGTCGAGCTTTCAGAAAATACAACAATACAAGAAAACAATAGCAAGCATAAAGAAAAAGCAAAGACGAATACCCTGTACAACTAGAATCTATTACAGTATTTCAGGAATTCGTCAACAGCATTAAAAACAGCAAATGTAATAGATACCGACGCGTCTGCTACACCGAATAAGAATTAATGCAGCAAATAAACGTGGCCCAAACGTTCAAAGCGTTCATTAAGTCTGCTTTTAATCATAATTTCATGAACATTATTATGAAATGCTGCATGAGCTGTGTACTGAACGTTACGGTGAAAGAAAAGGTCTAGTTCGGTCTCTGTGTCACCGCATACAAACACGTCAATCACTTTTGGTGATATTCAACGCGAAACGAAGCATACAACGTTTAGACATCAGATGAAGATTGATTCCTAACGGGTGATGCGTACTGTTTTGTGACGAGTGATAATTGGAATTTAGACGATTCATGAAAATGGAGTGGCTGGTTGAAGCTTTGATTACGAGTGGGACCCCTAAGAAGAAAAATTTTGTAGGCCAAGGATTTTTAAAAAAGTGGAATTGTAACATGTTGGTTGTGACGTACGTAAAGCATAAAGAACTAGTTCTTTGAACGATCTGGAAAAAATAACAGGAAAGGGATAGCGCATCACAGCAAAATTCGATTTGCAGAAATAACGGAACAGAGATATTTCTCTACGTAGATGTGAGCTTGTGAGGTTTAACTAAGTTTTCACATCGTTAGAGGACGCAGTTTTAAGACAACCTATAATCATTGTAGCGGCGAAGAGCTGTACTTTATCTAACAATCGTTTGTGACAATCAGACGTTGTCGTAGATAAAACTCCCACAATAATAAACTGGTGATATGTTTGTTTTGTGAATCATAAGGATAGTGTGTCGTGGCACAAGATCAAAGAATGAACGTAGATTAATTTTGGTCGTCACTTTCTGATGTAAGGGTGTAATGTAACTGTGCCAAGCAGGTCGTAGCTACGGGAGAGCATTCGGGAACACTGACCCACAAAATTTTGTTTTTCCCCCCCCCAATTTTTTTGTACGCAGAATAATTTGTTTTAAACATACAACAAAAAGAGAAATCTTGCACCCCTAAAATGTATTTTGTCCCTCTCAAACCTTAATACCTGGCTAGGGGCTGTGCCAAGAAAGACTCTGGTGGAACAGTAAACTTAAGTGCTTATATGTATCTGTTTCAGAGAGGTAGGTATTATTGAAAATTAGAGGTGCTGATCATTCCTTTTCCAGCTTAGTGTCATCTGCAAAACGATAGATACTTTAATGTTCGTAGCAATGTTATTTACATAGATTATGAAAACAGAGGGCCTAAGACAGATGCTTGGGGAACACCACAACTAGGATATTTAAACTATAGTCTGGTTTAAGAGAACGACTTGAGAAAGATGAGAAACAAAAAGGCTAGATGGTTTAACAGACAGGCAACAATTCCAAGCTGTTGCAATTTAAAGATTGAACGTGTAATAGTCAACACGATCGAAAGCTTTAAATATGTCAAGGAAAAGTATTCTTGAAGAACGATTCAAAACGTAGGCTTTGTACAAACTAACAGGTACCCAGAAATGAAGTTAGGGTAGAGTGTTTTTCCGAAACACGCCTTGCCGATAGGTCTGCTGGCTCCACACAAAGACGGGACCAAGCGCGCCACCTGGCCCTTGGTCAACCTCTGGGCCGCTTTCCCCTGGGTCCCGTGGGGCAAATGTGTAATGCTTGTATCCACTTATGATAAAATGTACGGCAAAATGGTTGGCCACTAACTTGTTAGAAACGCCGCGAATGTAATTCCAATCTTGTGATTTGTGTGCGTGCAATATTGAAAAAATGCATTTCAGCAATAAAAACTAAAATTCCCGTGCGGCTGAACTCGATGCGTAAATTACAATATAGGGTTCGATACTCGCGCAGATCATTCCAACACTGTACTTGCTTCCGGTCCAGCGTCTTGTTCGGCGTTTAAAGATGAAAGGAAATGCTTCACACGCTGTGTTATCCGTGACGTACCACCACAGCGTTTTGGGGGAGCCAAACGTATGCTTTAGGAACTTCAGTTGGAGTTTGTGCGAATTATGCTGAATGGCAGGTATACCCAAACGCTGCAGTCAGCGAGGTCGGCCCAGTCGTTGTAAGACCACTGTCCTAGTTTCCCGACTATTCGACCTGACATTTGAGGTAAGGCTTCACCATTACAAGTTTTTTTACAGTACAGGACTTTATTTGCTTGAGGCTTTGCTATAGATCTTCAGGTGGGTATTCGCACGACAAATAACCACTTGGTCCTCGCGCAACCTCGCAAAGCAGTGCATATTTACATATTTGCCACTGCTGCGAAACAAGGCCAGAGAGCTGCAGATAGGTGACTCCCGCAAACAAACGCAACGAATCAGGAATGAGCCAGAACTTTACCTTCCACGGAGTGCGCTGTTTGACGAAACAACCACTTAACAAGAAACTCAGTTTGTCCAGAAAAGCAAACACAACGCTGTAAAATACACGCACACCTTATGCACGAAAATCCGAACTTGAACACTGTTCACTTACTATACCACTATTGCAGCATTTACTAAAAAAGTAGCCGCGTGGCGCGAGGTGCCGGGTGGAACGAGGTACAAACCGCAGACAACTCGTGACATCCTAAATTGATTTGCAAGTGATCGTAATTAACATGATGAAATTTCCTTCTTTGACTCATGTCTTTTGTTTGTGTATTATTTGCGCACACGAAGTAGAGCAGAATTGCGTGAGGCCCGTTACAAAGTGACTTACATTCATCAACAAAATAAATTCGTTTTTTACATAGCTCTATTGCAGGCGTGGGCAACCTATTTACTATCATGGGCCGCATAAATTGTGGATTATTGCTGGCAGGCCGGAAATAAAACTGATTGTATCCTAAAATTCTACCTTTATCTTACTATGACGGATGTGGGCGTCTTATTACATCCTACCTTAAATATCTGGCTATCATGGAGCTTCGTTTTGACGTGATTTTGTACTCTAAATTGGGTAACGAAAATTCTGATGCGAGTCATATCAAATGTTCACGCGGGCCTGAGGAAAGACTTTTCAAAGAACTGCTTGGCTGATTTTGTAACAAAAAGCACACCTCGCTTCTTCCTAAAAATGAAAATGGATCAAAGTTTCCAACAGAGGACCCTGGCTCATGGAATGGTCAACCAGGCTTTCTGATGGCCGGAAAGCTGGTACAAGGAATCTAAGTCACAAATGACACTGCAGAGCGTGGGGTGGCACTTATTCAAGAATACCGGCTTGTAACGCATGATGAAGATCAGCTACAGTTCCTCATGTAGATTGTGACAGAGCATAGGCGTGCCATTCCTGACAGCAAAAAGAGTACACTACTCACTGGGCAACAATGAGAGGGGTGACACCCACGATACCCCTACCTCTGAGCAGCTAATAGTCTGTAAAGAGGGGGACTCAGATATCAACAAAAGTGCCTGTTTATAAGAATCTTCATTGCTCATGTGCAACCTCTAAATGTTCTTCTACCTTGGAGTTTTTTTACACAAAATAGTTTAGCCAAAAGGAACGCAACCACCTCGGTTCCCATGGTATTTTTTACTGTTTAATTTTTGTTATGCAATTAAGGGCCACCCTAGTGTTCAGGCTATCAGGACGCTCCTTTTTGTTTTTCTGACGGGATGCTTTCATAAAACTGACAGCGTGAAATTTACCATTTATCGCTGGTATTTTGACTTATTGATTTCAGGGCATTCACTGAGTTGACACCTATTTGTACTCTTTGCCTGTTCTATAATCAAGTAATTATACCCTATACCACATTATTTGTTTACTAAACCTTTAAACAACTAGGTTTATCAAGAAAAAGCTAGCCCAAGTAGGTTTTCGTCAATGAGTAAAAGTGACTGTTACAACAAAGTAACGAAAAGATTTGGAGTTCATCCAAATCCAATAACAAAGCTTGTTTTTTCAGTGACTAGACTACCGACAAACTTGTAAAGTAATAATCAAAACTGAAAAATATTGAGGTGATTCACGTTATTACTGTAGATTTTTTAATATCTACCATTTCCACTGTATACACAGAGTTGTAAGTCGGGCTGGGCTTTTCGGGTCGGACCAGGTTCGGGCCGGGTTCGGGCTTAAGTTTGTCAAAATGTTTCGGGTCGATTTCGGCGCTGCATACACAAGCTTTTTATACCATTCGAAGCAACGATTGTTTTCTTTCTTGAAGTACATTTGTTTTTCTCACTGTGGTGACTTCTGTGAGTGAAGTGATTGTGACTTTTCTGCAGCTAATTCTGTTTGCAAACACAGCTGCGTTCTTTTTTTCTCTGCTCGGATTAGTATCATACTCTCTTTCAGAAGACGACAGGGGCGAGGAAATTAGCACGCAATGGCGTTGCGTCGAAAAGATCAGTCAATTACGCGATTCTTCGCTTGTGTTCAGAAACGATGGCCCACAATCTGGCTTTTCATGCCTATTGCGCTATCCTAAATAGTTCCTTTTATGCCTATAGCGCCATCGTGGATAGCTTCGCGATATAGTTTGTTTTTATGTTGAGAAACATTACATTCCGCAGTATTAGCATTGACTAACAAGCTAAGTTTGGGCTTGTTGAAGTTAATGTTTTTTTCAAGGTGATTGCTATTTTGGGTGTGATAAAATCCTGCACCTGCAGCGACACCCGCACACTACGTTTTTTGATACCCCGCAGTTGCGCATATCTTAACTCGCTCGGTAAATTTGACTTTCGGGCCTAAATCGGGCTTCAAAAATAAATGTCAGGCTTGGGCCGGGTTCGGGCTTGTTATGTCGGGCTCGGGCCGAGTTCGGGCTTCAAAATGAGGCCCATTTACAACTCTGTGTATACAACACAAATGTATGCAAGCACGCTTCTTTTTCCTTGGCAGCTACGAGAAATCGCAGTGATCTTGTAATAAACCGTCACGAATGTAAGAAACCATATTCAAATCATATAATTTTTCGTTGCGGTTACCACTGCATAAGCATATGGATTGGTAGGTTTCCACAACGGTGCAACATCAGTTAGTAGACCTCAAACTAATGTTTGCATGAACCACTCAAACCAAAAACATCAATGAGAAAAAGAGCGTGGGGAGAGCTGTAGTTTCATTGCAGCATGAAATGGTAAAAAACTAACATGTGACGAATACATCTGTTCGCTTCTCGACGCTCCATGCTTACAGTAAACAAACCTTGTGCCACGTGATTGAAACAAGAATGAAATAGTTTATGATTCTCTCTCGAAATTACATGCCGCCAATAACTTTAATTTTTTGAAAAACCATACGGCACGATCAGTTGTGTGAAAGGCATTTCTGGTATGACGATAAGACTAGTTCAACTGGATTTTCTACCACCAAAATGTGTGGCCAAACAGCTTTACTTAATGAATTTGCTTGCCTTCNCATATTTCAGTATTTTCATAAAATGTTTCAAACGAACATCTATAGTTTGGCTGCGGGTATGGTATGCGTATAAGAGATTTTATTTTTAATATTTCCGGCTTTCTTTTTCGTATTCCTTGATTTGTCTTCTCGTTACGTTTTCATGCAAAAAATGACAGGTTTCTCCAAATTAACTTACCGTCGTTGTTGTTGCAGGAATGACGCAAATTTTATTGAAGTTATTTGGAAAAATTTACCAGGAAGACGAAATAAGCCCGTCTCGGATTTCCATCTTGTGGGACATTTTAAATTCAAAATTTTCAGATAAAGTCAATAATTTCCTTCATAACCTAATTACTGAAAGGTAACTTTGCTGTGATAAACGTGTCATTGTAAAATTTTTGGGTTAAGTCAAGTATGTTCAAAATTTTAGAAGTTTGCTTATTTTGCAGTGAATCCAGAAAAAGACTTGCTCATATTCATTTGACCAACGCTTTGCGTCTGGCAAAAGCCTTCTTATTTCATCTTCCCAGTTCTTCAGCAAAGCAAGTATGTCACAGTTGTTGTTTTGCTGAAACTTGGTTGCATCACGTGCCAAAGTTTGTCTTATAGATTTCCATGCTGCTGTTTGTAGTCAAGGGAGTGGCACAGAAATTAGAGATCATTCACAAAGAAGACATTGGAAAGGAGGTTGAAGATGTTGACAGTCTTTTGAAGGATGTTTTGCCACAAACTGACAAAAGGTGTTTTTTGAAAGATATGTTATTTTATGCATCAAAAAATCGCAGCTGTGCAACTTCTGTTTTGACTTTGGAAATGAATGATATGATAAGGAAATAGTTCTACAATCTGTAAATTTTCTGAAGAAACCAACACGGCGCCTACTTCGATTGTTACAATTTGCTATCTTGTATTAGCGAAAGAGCAAATGCGATCTCGTCGTTTCTTTTCAAGCTACAGTACTTACCAACGAAGTACTGATTCACATTTCGCGCGAGCAGGTTTTCAAACACATGTACGATTTTACTTGACAGTTAAGTACAGATTATTTGTAATAGAGCTTAATAGATGATGTGAAATTTATTTAATCAGCTTATTTGTTTGTTCTCATTGCTTAATTTTTTGTCTATGCAAAAATGTGTGGAAAAATTATGTGTAAGAAAAAGTATATACCATAAGAAAATCTCGTATGTTTTAGGAATGTCGGAAAGCCTGAGACCGCGAAAGAAGGAGAAAATGTTAAGCCACCTGACGATTTTCACTTAATTTCCATCTTTCCTCATAAACAAGATATCCATTTAACAAAGTCTCCTTTCCTTAGACCCAACCTCGTTTCCACTTCGTATCAAGAGTGAGTATCACGATTCTGCCAACATAGAGAGCATCTCAGTATAATTATTTGCTTTTGTTGGCTCTGCTTTGCACTTTTCCTTTCACTGCAGTCAAGATCATTACCTTGATGTTCATTTTCGTCTGCTTCGAGAAGATTTTGTTCGTCCGTTACGAGAAGGAATTGGGCATTACCGCAGCAGTGGTAAGTTTTGAACCGAATATTCAATGTCTTTAAAATGTTTGAAGTGTCTTTGGAGTTATGATACAAGTAGGCCTAAGCTGTGTAAAACGGTTCATCACAATTTCTTTTTTTTAAATAATGTGTTATACAAAAAATTAGCGAAAAACTTTTGCGTAGAAAAAACAATTCAAGCCTACACAACTGTATAGTATACATTTACAAGCACAACAAGCAAGCTTTAACAAAATCGACTATGTCCTGTATAACAGTGACAAATCAAGATCTAATGGCAGCTGGATTTTTATGTGTTTCTGCTACTGTCAGTTATTTTGAATTACAAATAAAAAACTCGGCCCGACTCAATAAAAATTGCATGCGACTCAAATCGGGTATTTTTATAAGAATGGTAACTTGAGTCATGTCATCACTTAACTTTGAAAATCCATGAATGGCTCGATTCGAGTCAGTAACAAGCATGCCTCGAGTCATGCAACCACTGTGTGATAGTGTTAGCGTGTACGTGTCAGGCGATGAAGTCAACACATATCAGACAAGCGCCGAAAAAACGTTGAGTAAGTGGGGCTATTATTGGTACAAGCTCATGATAACTGGCAGGTTGTTGGGGCCACCCCGTTGGAAAGCAACGTAAGTCAATAAACAAACGAGCAATCGCATAAAAATAGCCTCAAGTTGCTCAACCCTTTTTTTCAGGCTAGCAATTCTACAAAACCAATTGCAACAAGTTTTGCTCTAAATGCATCACATTTTGGTCTCGTCTTCCAACAGAAGGCCTGACACAAAGATCAGTCGCAGGGGTCTATTTACAAGACGAATGTTTTAAATCAGAGGCCAGCTTCTCCAACGCATGCAAATGCTAAGCGCTTATTTGAACATAACTCACCTTGTCTTAAACCGGTACCTATTTTTGCAAAGATTAACCGAAAACCTTGTTCTTTGTTTTTTTTTTATTTCGGAACACGCTTTGGTTCTAATGAGTCTCCGAAATCAGAGTAGTTAATACTTTAATCCTCATGCCGTCAGGTGCCTCGTCTCGTTCAAAGAAGCAAGCTATTCAACACGTGAAGGTTTATGAAAACGTTACAATTGAATATCCAAAACCATGGAGAACAGGTAACCAAGTTGTTAGGAAACTTACGGTTTTATTTTCAGTTTATACACAATTATTTTTTCGCTGTAGTTCGGTGCCTGCCTTGTGATCTTGACATGTATAAATATACCCTTTTGCGATTGACATCAAGTCACGATGACAATTTCTACGACTCCACCACACTGACTGTGGTTGACAAGCGAGGTATCATTCACGGCAAATACAGAAAATAAACAACTGGAGAAATAAATTAAAAATCGTAGGGGCTGGTGACTGAACCCTGCTACGACCAGGTCAGACCTGTGGTATATTGAAACCATCGCAGCTATTAGGAGTTTGTAATGCATTTCTAACATCAGTGTCATTGATGTACAACTGTTGGACCGTGGACAGGGCAAAAATTGAAAAGTTTTTGGTGAGGTGTTTGTAACCTCTTGCGTCGAAATGCCTGGTGGTTTTGAGCATACGCTAATGACCGACACAACAATGGAATGCTGGAAAGCACTGGTTGTTTCACCGAAAACATTGAAGAATATTCCCAATAAAAATGTGCATAATATACAAAAAGCGGAGTGATTTTGCTCTACAGAATGAAAATCAAAAATGTTTGAAGCTTTCTTATTCCAACATCGCTTATTGGTTGGGATTGCAGCCAATCAAACCTTTCTATGAAGTGCTTTTGAAACGTTGCCCTTCAACAAAATATTTTCTCCGAACAGTTTTCACTGGCTGCTTCAACTCTGCTGTGGTTCACAGTAACGTCCGATCAAAAATTTTACTTTTTTGATTTTGAGTAGATATTTCTTTGAGGCTTATACTGTCTTGAATGACGCAACACTGCATGAAAAAAGACTTATTTTTCATTTTGTACAGAAAATGTCACTTTTTGCAATCTAAGAACTGCACAACAATACTGCTTTTGTCTTTTCAATTTTTTCGTCGATTTGCAAACAAGTGAAATCTAGCAAATGGACAAAGGAATGCACTTCAGTAGAGTATGGTGGTTCTTCTTGTTACTTCTCACATAGCTCAGCAGCTGATTGTGAAGAAAATTTTATGTATTTTGGTTTCCGAAAAATGAACTAATAAGTAGGTTGTGAGCATGATTGTGGAATCTAAAAGTCTTGGTAACTTTGTATTTGTAAAGAAGTAAAACGTTTCTAGTAGCAAGATATTATGGGAAACATCGGAAATGATCCCATCCATAAAAGAAACTTCTGTACTGGCTTCTGATGTAACTAAGCGTCGGTATTTTCCAATAGGAGTCGTTCATTGCATCCGTTTTGATCCATCTCGATTTTCACGAGTGAAGTGGAAAAACAGCAAGAGGTTGATGTATGGCAACCTGGTGTGTTTGTCGCATGACAACTTCGAGGTATCCCAAGTTGCTACTTGTGTAAAAGATTCGTGTATGTTACTGTTTCTTATGAAAAGTTGAACTAAAACTTGCCCCTATCACCAGGCTCGTAGCCATGGGGAAATTCGGTTCCTCCGCAGATTTTTTGTCCCCCCCAAATTTTGTTGTGCCCAAAAACATTTATCTTAACATATAATAAAAACACAAATCTTTCCCCTAAAAATGTATTTTCCCCCAACCTCAAAACCTGGCTACGGGCCTGCCTGCACGAGGCCCAGTGCGCTTGCAAAGTAATGGGTGGGCTATTGTTAGCTTTGCCCAGGTGCATCTCAGCGAGCGTCAAGATGTCCTTGATTTGTACCAAAGGACTCTTGATCTCTTTCATAATACTGGCATTTTCCAGAATCATTTGCTATTTGGAACTGTGGCTGATAGAGATCCAAATGATCTGATGGACGGTTACTTGCTTGTCGAGTTCGTTCACTCTGTAGAGAGTAACAGAGTGCGGGGATTGTTCAGCAAGCACATCAGTGAAGACGAACAACAAGATTCGTATGCATTAGGTAATGTTGCATAGAAAAAAGCACATTGACGTCGATGATCTGTTCTAAAAATTCTTTCGCGTTTTAAGCATGTCGTACTTACGTTAAGAGTTAACGATAAATTTAGGTCGCAACATTCAGCCTCAAAGTTCTTACGAATGGTTAAACAGTAGCCATGTGTAAAAACAAGTTTTTTGAGAGAAAGTGCAGCAGTTGAAGCACTAACAGCAAAGAAACCGTTAGACTATGGATAGGCATTATTCACCTTCAGAAAGGCACTTCTCTTTATTTGGACATACGAGAGCAAATGAAGATTGTCTAACTTTTCAAACTAATTGGATCAAACAGGTTGCGACTTTTAACGCGCGAGAAATAAACATAACAAAATACGAAGTTTTTTTACAAATGATTGGTCCATTTTTTAAGATTTAAATAACTCGTACAAATTTCTGACCAAGTTGCCTGCAACGTTCCGTTGTTTTGCAACAAAGGAAAAGAAACACGCGCTGTTCTGATCTTATATAACATAATCAGAAGAACGTTTTGCAAAGAGTTTTTCAGATGTTGTCTTCTGCATCTTAACGTATAACAGCAGTAGACATAAACTGTAAGATTTCCCTAAATTTGATTGAAACCGTTTCTGAAGGGCAAATGTATGAAATGCAATTTCTTTGAAATGCAACGTACTACGAAAATAAGAAGAAAATTGCTATAGAAAAGTATTATTTTCATCCTCCATCAATTGCGATGGATTGTGACGGAAATATAGCGGATAAAGCCAATGCTATACAAACAACTTAGAACATGTTTAATATTAATCACATTAAGTGATAAATTCAACAAAAACAAAACTTCTTCTCTGAGTGTGCAGTTTCAGCAATATGTATTTGCTCAGGTGCGTATGTTAGTCATTCAATAAACCAAATATTCATTTCACTTCAAACGCTAATTTTTTGCACGGTTTTAAAAGTTTCCATTGCGCTTTCAAAATATGTTCTTTGGCTATGTATAATTGCAAAAATAAAAAACATTTTCTACAGAGGGAAAAATGCCACATTTGCGTAAACTTACTCATGCATCACGTTTTTGATAAGTCACGCTGCTGAACAAAATCCGATGAATCAATATGAAATATACAATTCAAGTAGTGAAAGTTTTTCAGTTGTCTTTGCAAAGTTATTTACTTTCTTAGACGAGGATGAAAAACAAAAAATCGTTTTCACCCCAAAAATCGATATGAATGAAACTTACACCATGGTCGAAAGCGAAGCTTATTTTGAAGCTTACAAACATGTTCTGAAAGGTTTACAAGGTAAGATGGACAGTATTATGAGCATTAAATGTGATTCGGAAGATAGAGTCATGAACCTCAAAGTTTTCTTCAAAATTAAATGTTCTAATTTTTTTAATCCAACGAGGAAAACAAACACTGATCAGTGAAAGCATTTGTAAAACAGTTGATAACTTGCATTTTAGAAACAGTACGAGAGCAAGATAACTTGTAAACTCACAACTTCGCTTTGCGCAGCAAATCATCTTGTAACGCTTCATTGTGAGAAATACAAACAGTTTCAAGAACACTTTGTTGGAGATCACGTTCTGTGTTTAAATCCTGAAATATTCCACGTCAGCGCTTTTAGAAAACGTTTTTTTCAATGGCACGATGGTTTGAAATTTATAAATGGTTATTTTGTCAGTGCCTAATATGAACCTGTTCTCAGAATTAAGAAAAATCCCTCTGCAAAAGTATCTTGTTCAGTGCCAGAATGATATAGAATTTCCTGTTCATGTCAAAAGAGCTTCTGTCAATTACAATTTCTCACCAATTATTGCAGGTAACGCCATGGTAACACCATTTTCATTTATTGTGAGTTTGATTAAATTTGTGAAAACTACAATTTTGCCTGAATCAATAAAAGAGTTCTGTTTTTAAAACGTTTGTAGCTTGGAATAATTCACATATCTGTGTGTCATGCAGGTTGCTCTGTTGACATTTCCCAAGCTAATGCAACTTGGCCAACTCCAAAAGATATGAAACTTGACCAGTCACAGCTTAAAGCAGTCAGAAACGCTTTAACAAGTGAATTGTCAGTAATTCAAGGTCCGCCCGGTACTGGCAAGACACACATTGGATTGGTGATCATGAAGCTGCTTCTCGCTAACAGGTAAAATAGTCGCGCATTCAACAAACATACCGCTGAAGGTTGAATCATAAAGTCTTACCTTTGATAATTTCAACGGCTGCCAAAAAACGTTTCGATAACATTTGCATCAAAGGTGAAACTCAGACGTGACAAGCATCTCAAGGCATATCCCTGTATTCTGTCGCAGATCACGTGATGAAAAGTCCCCGATCCTGGTCGTGTGTTACACAAATCATGCTCTGGATCAGTTTCTGGAGGGCATCAGTGAGTTTCATAGAACTGGGATTGTGCGCGTTGGAGGACGATGTAAAAGAGAATCTCTGAAAAGATACACTTTATCGATGGTCCGCAGAGATGTCAGGCAGAAGGAGTTCAATAGAAAAACGTTGCATAACTTGCGAGGTGTGTTTGTTTATTATTAGATAAACGCAAAAGTACATTAACTTCACTACAGTATAAAGCAGGGCCTCAAATTCAAATTGCTCCGAGGGCCAAATGAGGACTTATAATGTAACCCGAGGGTCGCATTATGACGCTTGAAAGCAATTAACCGCATGTCTGGTCAGCCAACTGCGCATGCGCAAAATAGGGTAGCTTTTTTTCGCTTGTTTATGACGGAAGCAATACAAAAAAGAGATGCAATTTGTTCTGCTGGACTGGAAAGTCAAAACAACACAATCGCAAAATCACTTTCCACAAGTTGTAACATCAAAAAGAACAAATGAAAACCCAGTCGCATTCAGCTTACGTGTGTTTCTTTCAGCAGCGTTTCAAAGGCATACATATCCCAATTGATACACCACACTATCTTTGAAAGAAAGTACGCTAATATCAGTAAAGTACAAAGTCAAACGAATAAACGAATATATGTTAGTCACTGAAATATATTATAAGATGTCAAGCTTTTTATCGAAGTCTTTCACTTTTGCATAGTAAATGTTGCGTTTGAATTTTTGTTTTACTACCAGCATGAGTGATTTTCAATTGAAAAGTAGCATGACAGTTAGAAGTTTTAGCTTTGTTGCAGGTTTTCGAAGAATCAACCGAATGTGCTCTGCTGCTTTCCTAACTTTATGATTAGTTGAACTTGCCTTTGCGAAGGTGACACAGTCGACAGTCAAATAACTCAATAAATACTTTAATAGGAAATCAATTTCACGTAACTTTACGCATCTTCCGTCCTGAAATCTACAAGAAATAACTTACGAGTGATATGCTGAAGGGCATAAGCAAGCGCAGAGAAAGAAAACAACTTCAAAACTAAAATAAATAAATCAAACACAAGCTGTGGCACATAAAATCTGAAAAATACGCCGTTGTCATAACGCTGGTTTCAGTTAAGCTGAAAAACTGGAAAGAAAAGAAAGTTCCATTACACTTTCTTTGGAGTGTCACGTGTGGTCACGTGCGGGCGCCCTCCTCCACTTACTCTGCACCGACTAAATTCTTTGTGATTGCGGCGTTGATGGCGAGTCAGTGGCAGCACTGCGCGTGAAGGTTACCCTTGCACCCACCCAGTGTTGTCCAGTGTGCGGCTTGCCAAAGGCTACGTATCGTTTTTCACGTCTTCGATGCGAACCCAGCCTACTAGATTCAGCGACGTGCCCTCTATCCCAACATGCCACTTAACCGATGAAAAACTATCTGACGTCAATTACAGAGCACAGTTACGAGCAACGAGGCAGTGACTAAACCAAAATGGACAGTGGGATGCTCAAGCTGAATGACGGTCTTGAGGTTGTACGGTTGACTGACGTACTTTAGAGAGAGCCTTTTAATAGTAAACGTTGAGAAAGGATGCACAAAATCCAGTAAATAAAGAACTAGACGTGTGGTAAGAAAGGGATCAAACAATTGGACACAATGGAATGGAAAAATGTACAGGATAGTACAAAACGACGTGTCCATTTTATTATCACTATCATTTCATATCAAATTAACCCAGGCTTCAGTTTTCCAGATAGATAGAGCTCCAAAATTTTGGTTCCCAGCTTCAATGGGTCAAGGAGCAAGATATTCCCGTGCAGAAGAGGATCGAGATTGTAGAGGTTTATTTCGCCACGAAATCAGTTCTTCAAACTCAAAGACAGTTTCGGAGGGACTTTCCAGGCAGAAACGCTCCAACCAGACTCCCATTAAAGCGCCTCCCGGACAAGATAACATCATACTGAAGCAGAGGTGGCCACGGATCCGCAGCGCGGCAGTCGACTCCGGCAGGCGTAGCCAAAAATTTGTGGAAAAACTGACCCGGATCTGGAGTCCCTTTTTATTTTCGTCAGTAGCAGGAGTCTGCGTAGTTTTCATGAATGTCATGCTTAATTACAAACAAGCTTAATTACAAACAATCCTGTTATTCGGTTGAACCGATGATTGCCGGAGTTTGAACAGGACTTGGATTCTCAAATTTGAAAAATATCTGATCCGGATCCGGACTCAAAAAAATTTGGAACAGGAGTGGCGTTGGAGTCTGAAATGTGACTCCGGGCCCAGTCACCTCTGCACTGTAGGTCGCGGTGGCCAATCACGGTCAGACAGGACAGAAAATCACATTGTGACTGTGAGACAATGTTTGGAGCGGCCTGCAAAGAAATCCACAACTCATTTGTCACAGGAGACAGATCTTTCAAGGAGTTCAGTTATGCGCTTAATGCACCAGGATCTTGACCTGTTTCCGTATAAGAGACAGATTTTACAACTTCAGACCGATGCAAATAGGGCTGAGAGACAACAGATGGCTTGGGCAAACCATCAGTCAGCGAATCTAAGACCACCCTAATTTCTTGGGCTTCAATTTTTTCAGTGACGAGGCAAATTTCCACCTTAGTTGTTATGTGAACAAACATAATATGTGCTTTTGGGCTCAGGCTCAGCCTCACGAGTGCCAGCATCGTCCACTTACTTTGGAGAAAGTGACTGTTTGATGCGCGTTGTTTCGTAATGACGTTATCGGGTCCTGCTGATTCGAGGATGTGAATGAACATGGACGCCCGGCAACTGTGAACGTAGAGCGATACATATCAAACTAATGAGAAGAAAATTCATCCTGGAACTGAGTCGGAAGCGGGGAGTGGACATGGATATTGTGGTCTATCAGCCGGATAGAGCAGCACAGCATTGTTCCAGTGTTCACTAGAACACCTCCATTGTTACTTGCCTGAAGACAGGCTCATCTTCTATCGTACGGACCGCCATTGACCTGCACATTCTCCAAACCTATCTCCATTGGATGATTTTTTTGTGGGGGTACCGAAAAGACAAGGTTTATGTCAACAATCCCCAAATTATAGATGCGCTCGAGGATAACATTCTAACCGATAACAGGACAATTCCCCATGAGATGTTCGACAGGGTCATCGCAAACTTCAATGAACAAGTAGCCACAGTGATTCAGCGCCAAGGAGCTTGGATCGAGCACATTACAAACTGACTTGTGCTCGCCAAATGGTGATGTACGATGAAAAAAGTTACACCAAACAAAAGTTACATATCTGTAAGACACGCATATGAACAAAAATTGTATATGAACGTCGCAAATTGAACAAAAAAGGGGACAATAATTATTTCACTTGTGAGAGGATCATAGTTTGAATTTCAGTTGGCGCGTTTAGTTTATTAAGCCATTTATCTTCACAGACATTCAAAGAGTTAAAACTTTCTTGATCTACGAACCTAACATTGTAAAAGTCATATATAGGTGCTTTATTTAGAATGACATAAACACAGAGGCGAATTTTCATTTTTGGGGCCCTACGCTTTTTTAAATTGGGGCCCTTCTGGAAGGTTTGCGACGATGTCATACGAATTAGCACTACACGTGCTCGTTACATTCACTGGACAAGTTGTTGTTCCAATTCATAAACATAATACTTTATTCTGAATTCTCTCGATATCAGCAACAAAAACAGTCACATTGAAACTAACGAAAAAAGGCAGCTGTGAAGTTATCTGACTACACTCCCATTACGTATTTATGGATTACCTCAATGGCCTTGTATAATCTGAAAAATGGATTCAGACGTTTTGTTCCACACATTGTACGTAACAATGACCAATTCTCAACGCCATAAAAAGAGAATGCTCATCATCATTCATTTCAATGCTTCGCGCTCATTCTTCTATAGAGATCTTCTGTTAGCGGCATAGCAAAAAAAACGTGCGTTGAACCAAAACCAAAATAAAAATATAATTACTTAGAGAAATATTGGAAATTGCCCTTATTCCCAAAATTTTGGGGCCACCTGAAATCGGGGGCGCTAGGCTTAAGCCTTTTTAGCCTAATGGTAAATCCGCACCTGCACAAACACTGGTGGTCTTGGCAATTTCGGGGACCCTGCCCTTGCGCAAATGAAAAGTTGAAATAAAGGTCATCGTTTTGAAAATTTGGGGTTTGTATTTGCAGTAACACTGATATTTGACGATGAAGTTTACACTAACGCATGTACTGTACCTTCTTCGGTAATATTCTATTCTTCTCATATATATGCACCATAAGCTGGTGCCATATCTTATCATTGAAGAAATATTGAGTCCCCTTATCCATGACCAAACAATAAAGAGCCTGTTACCCTTTGAACAGACAACCTTCATAGTGGGTCTGTTTTGAACGTGGTGTGTTATTAACGGGTCTGTTTTAAACGGACACTCATTTGATTAGGGGTCCTTAACATCTTGGTTGGCGGCTTCTTACATCGTGAGTTGGGCTCCTTGTCCTTTGATCACGGTATTGTATATAAGTCTTCACGCCCACACGCAACGCAGTAGACTCGAGGATAGGCCTACATGGCAGCAACAAGGAAAGCACAGATACTTGAACATGCGTTATATATGCGGCGGCAATAGAAAAGCATGCTATAGAAAAGGCGCTAATTCGATTACTTTGATAAAACACAAGCAAAGATATGTGACACTTGGAAAGAGCATACTCATGGATGGCGTCAACACTGTTCCTGCAATCTTTGGCACCTTTGTAGACTCAAAGCATCCACAAAATTTATGCAAGAGTTTTAATACGACCAATTTTTTGTGAACAATATAAACACCACACTGAGTAAAATAACAAAGCAATACTTCATGAAACTATTTTCACAGTACGCGAATGAAACTATTTTTCCTTGTAGTTTGTTAGGTTTTGTCCAAATGCGGTGGGACTTTGTAGGAAATCATTGCCTTCGTATTTACACTTTTTCTTTCTTTGATAAAATTAGCAGGCGGGGCAACAATGTAGCCCAAACCTATGGGTTATCTTTCTGGTAGAACGTAGTCTTTCTTCCCACTTTGATGCCATTGCTATCATGTAATTCGTCATCATGTAATTCGTCACACCCAAAGTTTGAGCGGATCGCTTCAGCGGAGTTTTTCCGTAAATCCATCGATGACATAAGTTGGATGACCACATCGGAAACGTCAACTGAACGCACTCGACAAACACTAACTTCAGCATTTGCCAGCAGTGGCTTGGACCTGAAGTTTCGCCAAGCCTGCACAGCAGACCAGCGGGCGAAGCAGAATTCCTCGATGTCAACCATTGCATAACTACTGAATATAATTTTAGATTTGTCTCTAGTCTTTGTAAAACCCACAGCAGAAGGCAGTTCATTAACGTTAAATCACATCGCTCGAACGCGGCATTTAAGCCAATATAATTCAGAAAGGAAATATAAGATTGAAGTGACGCAACCAAAGGAAAGAAGATTACTTTACCAGCCTAAACCGACCTAACGAAAAACGCAGTCCAGTCTGCCAGTAGAGACTAATTACTTGAAAAATAGCATGACATTTTCTTTACTGATTGAAATAGTTCGAAAAAATGGAAAATGTCATGGTCTTTTTCATCTTTTTAATGATTTTGAACTGAAAAAGAGCATGATCTCATTTATCTATTTAATGATTTTGAAATTAAAAAGGGGATGACATTTTTCTTTTCTATCAGTACGTTTTACAGCGTTATTTAAAATCAATTATATTTACATGCAATGCCTTGCCAAAAGGTCAATTGCAACACGTGGAACGTCAGATGAACCAAAACGCTAATGTCTTGGACGCTTCCAGAAACATCCTGATCAAGTTGTCTGCTCTGCGAGAATCGATACCCCCCCGATTGTTTCAACAATTTCGATTAAGTTTCCATGGAGGAGAAAATGGTAATAATACTATTTTGCAATTACCTTTAACTTTCTTGCTTCTTCATTAAAATGTTTGAAGGTGAAAACCAGACGTCGGTTTGTTTTGATCAACAGAATTATTTGCAGGAACCGCTGTTTGTGAACAACGGTTTTCGGTAAAGTGCGAAATATATCGTGTTGGAGCCTGACGTTTTGACAAAGTAAAATAAGTCGTTTTAATCTTGTGCCAATGTGTTTGCAGAAACATCATGCCTGATGAAATGGCTCGGGCTTCACGTTGAAACCACCATGAAACTCAAAGAGTCTGTTATTCGTAATGGTAACAATTTATTGGCTCGTATGCAAATGAACAGCAAAGAATTCAAACACTGAATTTTTTTTGCAGAAACCATATCTGCACTTTCGTCCAACTTGGAAAAAAAGGGATTCAACCATCAGGCCATTTTGCATGCAATGGCTGTAAATGGTGAACATCACGTCTTTAATAACTTCATCGTTTTCACAACGTAAAAGACGTGTAACTGTACTTTTTAGGTTGTTTTGATGAACAGCCTTTACTGGACTGGTTGGAAAATGCTGCGCCCAGAGTTCACAATCTCGAACCAGAATCAGGTGAGTATGAGTATAGCCAACCAGACATCATAAGCAAGTCACCAATAACTGCCGTTCTTGTCACAGAAACACTTTACGCTTTTTTACAAAGCAAAACCCTTCCATTCAATGAACAAGAACTGATCGAGGAAGGATTCAACAAAATCGAAATCAGCTGTGCTCATCTTTCTACGGGTAACATGATTATAAAAAACTATTGATAAAAACAAGGTTTCTAAAACTGAACTATTTCTAGGATCTGCTGACTTGGAGTTTCTTTGTGACTGGCTGCATAAACAAGCTTGTGAAAGTGGTAAGTTGAAATTAGCCAACCAATTACTTTTAGAATCCAAAAGTAAACATTTCATTTGTGTGGTTAGTGAGAGTTTTCCTTTTTTTCATAGTTTCCACAATTGCTGAAAAATAAAGCGCTTTTAAAAACTTGGTTGCGAGATAAGCTTCTGCAAACACGCATATTTGTACGTGCCACTTTGGACGAAAAGAAGTTGTTTGATGTTTTTTTCAAACAACACGTATATGCAATTTGATTGTGAAAGAGCTTTCATCAAAAATCTGATTTTTTGAGAATTTCTTTGTGTTTATTTTAGAAATCAATATTCCTGGCCTCTATCAGAATTAATGGAAAAACTATTATCATCTCGTTCTAAGTTTTTTATCATGTTCTGAGCAAATGAAACAACTGAAGTAGTTTTCATTTTTTCTTAATTTTTTCAAGTTGTGTTAGTGGTTGAGAGAGCTTCCAGGGCTGGTAATTTACGCAGTAATCCCTACAACTATTTCATTATTTGCACATGCTTTCAAAATAAGCATGTGAAAGGCTTTGTAGACCGTTGTTTCGGCTTGTCGGTTTTTGTAAGAAATCCCACAAAATTTTGTAAGGTTTGTTCTCGTGCAGATCACTTCAGGAATGTGCGCTGTCGTTTTGGTTTGAAATATGTGACAAAGAAAAATTGAAAAATGTGACCCAAGAAAAATTGAGTGAACAGTGTAAATGAGACCAGATAATGTTTAGCAGATACGGAAAGCATGAGCATAATTGGATGGATATATCAGCTTGATGGGGATGACAAGGTCGCTAGAACAATGAGTGGGTCCAACTTGAAAATGCGAAATCAAAGGCAGTAAAGAGAAGCACAATTTTGAAACTTAGTGCAATTTACCAGTTGGTTGTCAACACGTGTGACCAAACTTGCTATTATTTCGCAAAACGTTTGCTGCCAGTTACATGGGAACAATGGGAAAGCTACAAAAACCTTTTCGGCTATTTCAAAAAGAAGCTTCGGATACAGAGATCACTTGTTTAAAAAAACGTTTCAACGTTGCTGGGTTTTTAAGATTATAATATTATTTCATTGCTTTTACAAGCGATGCAGAATGTTTTCCGATGCTCCGTTTGCACGTGATTTGTCATCTCGATATTGGAGTTTCCAACTTGATCATGAAGTTTTTTCGCTCTCACCTGACATATCATGTAGACTTACACCATTGGTTAAAGCGTTGATATGGCAATAATTGCACTTGACTAAATGAGGGTTAGGTGGCCTTAAAATAGTTCGTCCAAGAAGTCACTTCTAGTTTTAAGAGAAACTGATTTACGCGCTTACCATCAATTTCAAATAACTGTAGAATCTTTATCTGTAGACCTTTGACGTCAATCTTGCACGTGGAGAAGAAATTAGTTTTGGTCATGTCCACCCAAAGGTTGAATGTTCTACTCTCGACAGAACCCTGGCGCATTGTTCGCTGTTCAAATCCTGTGACAATTTTTTTTGCGATGTTGCAGGAAGTTATGTTTTGTGCAGTGTAGTAGAGAATTTTGTTGTGCATAATGTAACTCGTATGATGTGATTCAACATCGTAGGAGACAACCTCCTTATGCCGATATTGTTTTCTTTTCATCAACGTCTAATCTAACAAAAATCGAATTGCCGTGAAAAAGGACGTGTTGAGGAAACAAAAACTAGAGTTATTTTTCATTTTGCTTTTTTCTTCAGAAAGTTTTTCTGGAAACCCAGAGCAAGAAGAAGAAGAAGAAGAAGAAGAAGAAGATGAAGACGTTGATCTTATTCAAGAAGAAAGGATGTTAGGTAAAAAAATATACGATTTATTTTTATATCTCACACATCGTAAACACAAACCGGCCAATTTTATGTATTAGCGGATTACGGTGAACAATCTTTGGCTGCAACTCGAGAATGTGTCAACTTTGTGTCAACTTCACGTTTGCCTTAAAAACACATCTGCTAAAGCTTATTCGTAACCCTTGAAGAAAATAATGATGAGAAAGGTTTCTTTAAGCTACGAAATGCTTGGATGTACAACGTTTAACACCTTTACGTCTTTTAAGCCATTTTCGTGAATACGGTTTTGCAGAGTTCCGTAATCTTGCTTTGTTGCATCACAGACGAGGAGTACAGAAGACGTGATTCACGGAGCACCTCCACGGAAGAGCAAATGAAGGGGCTGCGGGACAGAATAGCAGCTCAAACATTCACTGACTTGAACGGTCCGTAATTGAAAAACATATTTATTTTGCAGTTAGCGTTCAAAGGTCGGCTATGGTGATTACACGCACTATATATTTCATACTTACCTAACCGGCCCCTAGAGTTACATGCAGATTGTCGATGCAACGAGTATGGCTTTATTTTCATCCTGTATTCTTTTTCCAAACACCTGTATCTTTTTTGAAAATGTTGGCATTTTTTCAGTAGCAGACACTGAAACACATTTCGACTTGTAAGCAACAGTCAAAACTCTTTTTAGCTGATCTGTTACTGTATCGTGCTGTTTATTACACGCCAATGTAGCCAAGACACAAAGGTGTAGGAGCAAGCAAATTTTTGGGGGTGGAAAGGATTTTTGTCCAAATTGTCCCAAACTTGCCCAAAAAGTTGTCGTGCAAATTTTGCCGGCCGTATTTTGGTGCGACCTCCAAATAAATGGTCTTCACTTGTTTTCCTGCAAACGTTGAGCGCCATTTTTGCCCAGAATTTTCCGGGATTTTGCCTAGATATTTACGGATTTTATCCGGATTTTGCCCAGATTTTCAGGGATTTTGCCCAAATTTTCAGGGTTTTTGCCCAAATTTTCAAGGATTTTGCCCGGATTTTCAACAAATCTCAACTTTTGGGGATGCGCTTGCACCACGCCTCCTATACCACTACCAAGACACCAGAGCATCATTTTTGGTTGCGACCACGCCACTGCCCTGCGTTTTCAACTTTTGCGCAGTTGTTTTCATTTAAGTGGGAAAACTTCACCTTAGCTGCGTCGTTCTTTTGAAGTACTAACATGCATTTGTTTCTGTTCGTTGTTTTGGTCGAAAATCAGTTTTTTTTAAGGTTCACGCGGAGAGAATGGCTGGGAAATAACCCGTGAAGAAAAAAAACGGCAAAAAAATCTTTTAAAACTTGGCCTGGGTAGAATCGCACCCATGGCTTCAGAAGAAGCTACGGACGTTCAGGATATATGGAAGTTGTCGACCGCAAAACGACGGAAATTGTACAGGTTAGTGTTTGTATCCAGAACATGTGCATTGCACGTGAAACCAATGGCAATCTTTTTAATTTATAAGCAAGTAGTTTTACGTTTATTTTCAAAATTAGTAGCTTCTCCAATTCTGCAGGACGGTTGATCTTACAAACTAAAATTTACTGTTGAATTACAGTGGCTGTGGGATTACTGCATCTAGTGCTGTTGTTGTAGACAGATCTAACTCAAATTTTATAAGCGAGTAGAAATTCTTTAATAGTTTGGCCTGGAGTAATCATGTGCTTGAAGCAAAAAACGACAGTAGCAGCGAATAGGCATCATACCTTCGCATTCTACTGCCTGTGTTCCAAAGATACCTGGTTTAATTAAATATTGACGTCGCTACCAACAGAACATTGGTTCCAATAGGTCATTTCGGTCGAGGGGAATAAAGCACATACTGCAAATATCAGAGCATAAAGTCAAAATTTGTCAAACAAGATTTTTCAATGAAAAAATCAGCAGACACATGGTGCAGTTGTGATGTTATACGCGCTTTTTGAAAAATATGACGAAAGCCATAATAAATAATAATAAGGGAATCGCGTTGGAACAACCAAACTGTCCTTTCATACACAAACAAAAGTAATCGTTTTTGCTTGTTCTCTTTCATAGATGAAAGGCCTTTGCAAAGTGCTAAAATTTTGTTTCTAATTATCTCGTTTCGTCATTGAAACCATTTTTACAGACGCTGGGTCAAAGATTTCCACACAGGTCTACGAGACGGTGTGGAGCAATACCACATTAGATACAATCAGATTGTAAAATCAATTCAAGACTTGCAGCGAACCTTGGAGAAAGAAGTGCTGAAGGGTGCTGATGTTATTGGAATAACGACTACTGGTGCTGCAAAATACAGGGATATCGTTTATAAGTTGCCTGTGTGTGATTTTTCAGTTTTAAAGTGAAACGTCTTGTTGCAATTCTTTTCATAGTTCTTATGTGACGTTTTGCAATTGTACGACTTTCAGTTCAGTGAACAGACCAGATGCACTAACCGTAGTACGCAATATGTCTAAAGTTTGGCTTGAATGATACTGTCATCTTGACAAAACAGATACAAAATAAACCTCGTCACAATGGTTTTTGTTATTGTAAGCATTACCCTAGTTCAGGTAAGCTTCATTCCTTTTTTTATACAGCTTATAGGTTTTCCATTGAAAAGTCTAACATTTTCAGGTGAAAACTGTGATCGTAGAGGAAGCAGCCGAAGTCTTGGAAGCTCATGTGGTCACATCGATGCCTGAATCGACCAAGCAATTGATTCTGATTGGTGATCATCAACAACTCAAGCCATCAACAACGGTCTTCGACCTGGGGCAGAATTATAAGTTGGACGTATCTTTGTTTGAGCGAATGGTACGTGGACAGTTCTGTTAAATTATTATACAAAAGTGTGTTGTGAAAATTCACATTTTTGGCAGCGTATAAAAATCAATGGAGTAAGTTGACGAAAATTGGTTTCCTGCTTTGTTTTCTGCATTTGTCTAACTTGTTCCAAATAGTTTCAAAATATCCTGCAAACTCAACTTTCTGAGTACCTAGAATAAATGCATTTTATAACAACATTTAACAAAGCAAGTTTTGAAAACATTTAAAGAGAACCGGTTTTTGCAAAGAATTTGTACGCTTTGGAACGACTTTAAAAAGACCAAATTTAGAGTTAAACATTTTTATCTTTACTCTTGGATTGCAATGCCATGTAGCTTTGATTGAACAAGCTGAAAAATTCTAATTTCACTTGCTTTCTCTGAACCAAGTCATCCTTCTACTATACACAAACTTCTTTTCAGTCGGCAGTGCCAAACAATTATGTGTCACAAGCTAACTACTGCAACACAAACGTTTATCCTCTGAAAATTGAGTATTGCTTTCCGGGTTGCTGATCAACCTCATCAAAAATAGCATCACAGCACCGTGTGGCAAATGACACCACCTTGCAAAAACTTACCGGAGTAAAGTTGTAGAACAAAGACTGTTTTATCAAAGCTGTAAGTGCGTAAACAATTGTATATTTGAACTTCAATGCAAATTGTATACTGCCTAAACTAAATGTTTGTCATGTAGACACAAAACGGAAAGGTTTTGTGTAAATATGAAGCCGAAATCAAGTAATGAATTTTCATTGCAAAAATTCTCACAAAGTTTATACGCGTTTTTTTATGTTTCGCAACATTGCTTAATGCTGTGAAAAATTTTGATTCGCATTTTTTCAGATAAAGAACGGCACTCCTTTCACAAGTTTGTCAACGCAACACAGGATGCGACCTCGTATTGCAGATTTGCTGCGGTTGAATATCTACGAACATTTGAAAGATCATGAAAGTGTTTCTCAATATGAAGACATTACTGGAGTTGGCAAAAATATTTTTTTCTTGTCGCACACCCATCACGAAAGAAACATTTCGGATGGACGGAGCAAGGTAGGAGGGGACCACGACGCTTTTGTTCATATAACTAGCGTGCACGTACGCGTGAATGTGTCGTTTTGTGGAATTCGTGATAAAAATGAGGAGCGCTGAATAATTGCAAAAAGTTTGTTGGGACACAACCGAGTTTTGTTCCAAAAGTACTGATTATTCTCTTTTCCGTATAGGAAAATCTACACGAAGCAACTTTCTTAGTTTCTTTCTGCCAATACCTAATGCAACAAGGATACCTTCCGGACCAGATCACTATTCTTACAGCATATACAGGTGACAAACATTAGAGTTTTTTCAAATAACCTCGAGCTCGGGCCTGTGATGCACTTCTTGAAATGTTGTTCTAAACTGCGCTGCAAAGAATGCAAAGTGTTTATTGCACAGGTCAAGTGTTCGCCATACGGAGAGCAATGAAGCATGAGCTTTCTCACGGCGTTAGAGTGAGCGCAGTTGACAACTTTCAAGGGGAGGAAAATGACATCATACTTTTGTCTCTAGTTCGCAGCAATGAGAAGGCAAGTGCTTTGATTTGTGCGCCATTTTATGCACAAGTAAAAATGAACCATGAAAGAAAAACGTTTGTAAGTTGTGCGCTATTTGAGGTATTTTGCAAGCAGCTCCATGAATGATTCAATGTAATATCGCGCACAGTGTGTGGCAATAAAATTAATGAGCTTCAGTTATCAAACAGTAAATGTAGAATTAAGCATTAAATATAGAAATGTAGACGCTGCATCGTGATGCTTTTTATTTCTTCAGGGCAACATCGGTTTCCTTCGAATAGAGAACCGTATTTGTGTGGCGTTGTCACGGGCGAAGAAAGGCTTATATTGCATTGGAAATTTCGAGGTAAGTTTTTATTTGCTGAATTGCCTAATGTTTGGCTTAACTCATCTCAACACTTGCTTCTTCCAGATTATGTTATTTCTCTAAAAATATTTTATATTTTCTCAGTAAACGCAGTGAAAAAAGTTTCTTTGATTGCCTTCCCTTTCTGTAGATACTGCGAGAACAAAATAACATTTGGTCGAACATCATTCACAACTTGGAACAAGACAGCATGTTTGGCACGTCCCTTCCGCTTCATTGCAAAAATCATCCAGAGCATGTGAATCGTGTCGCAACAGCTGAGAACTTTGCAAATGTTCCAGAAGGTTTGGATGCTTTGCACTTTCATAAGGTTTTATAAGAGTGTATTCTGATGAAATCGCGTTGCATTGTGTTCCAGGTGGCTGTGGGCAACCGTGTGAATACAGGCTGCCTTGTGGTCACGCTTGCGGCCGTCCCTGCCACCCTGATGATAAAAAGCACTCGAAAACCAAATGCAGGAAACCATGTCCTAATGAATGTCCGTTCGGCCACAAATGCAGCAAAAAGTGTTCAGAAAAGTGTGGACCGTGCACTACGTTAGTGGAAAAGGTGGGAAATGGAAAAGCGTGTATAAGCTAAGCATCAATCAAGCAATGTATGCACAAAACCAGAAACGGGGTTTATGTCGGACGAGATAAAAGAAAATTTAACAATGAAGTAAGAAAAGTAAACAATAACTTTCGCTTCTTCAACTCTCCAACTTGCTGCTGTGATTTTCGCCCAGCTTATGCCCAACTGCTCGCACTATCAAGATGTGCCATGTCATCAGAACCCTGCAATACATATATGCCAAGTGCCCTGCCAGAAGGTGCTCAAGTGCGGACACCCTTGTACATCTGTTTGTGGACGTCCATGCTTGAAAAAGTGCATGACACCGGTTGAAGGTAATGAAGGACTCCTATTTAAAAATACACTGTGTTTCCTTCATTGCTACACCGCGCACAAACAATTGAGAGGAAGTGAAATATGAGGTAGCGCTTAATCAACAGGCATCCAAGTGTGCAGAATTGTTTTTGTAATGTTATAGTATTATTTTGGTATCGAACGGCTTTCAAATTTGCTTCAAAAATACAAAAATGAGATGAAACACAGTTTCGAAATGTGGCCCACTGAAAACATATGAAGTGCATTAATAGTGACGACATAGCAAATGTCGTATGAAGAAAAAGGAAGTGAAGTAAGCAATTGTTACAAACCCCTGCGAAAAAACAATCGCAGGTCGAATGTACGCGCAGCACCAGCAGTAGGCTGCTGTTCTCAGTTGCTGAAGTCTCTGGATTTCGACGATGCTTTGGCGATTCGTTTCGTTTGGCAAACATTAAGAAAAATGATCAAAACCTTGTTTAGCATTAGGTAAAATTTTATCAATAGGCATGTTATAGTTCCAGCGCTTTGAAATTAGTGAACGCTTTATTTGCCTTGTGCTTCTCAGTACCAACCAATGAAAACTCACTGATCAATACTGCCAGTTTCATACCTTTGATATTCTCATTACATCAAACAGCGTGACGACAATTGCAGTATTTCTGTCTCCTCAGTTGCATCACTTGCTTTGCATTCCGTACCAGCCGTAGACCTAACTCTAGTATCAGTAGCACCAGCGCAAAAGCATGTTTCGCTAAACTTTTTTTCGTAAATTCGAAAGTTTCATTTAATACATGTTCGATTCATAGTAAAGCGAACGATCTGTTCATCACCTCGCTGTGTGGCTTTTAACGTAAAAAACGTAATATTGTTTTTCCCGAACAAGGTTGTTAACATACATTCATTCGCAGGCACCATGCCGTGTGGTCATCAAAGCAAATTTCCTTGTTATTTACTGGAACGACTTGATCTTCGCCACTGTTCAGACAAGTGCAGCAACATCTTGAGTTGTGGACATCTGTGCAAAGGTTCATGCAAGGCCTGCTTCCAGGTTAATGGCTGTTGTTTCTCCTGTGTACATGTGATACGTACAGTATTTGCAATAACATCAGCTCATGAGATGTACCAGGTAATCCGTTATGAGGCCATATTTTACGACTTTTAAACTTTTCGTTTCGCGACACCTTATAAAATCACCTTGTTGATACCTCAAGTTATTTTTAAGCACACGACCATACTGGGAGAAAGCTTGTTTCTCCCGACTGCGCCTATGGATTTTCCAGGAGATTAATTAATTATATCATTGTTTGGCCATAACTTGCTAACCACTAACGCTAGATGGCCAGTCAAGCGCTCTAAAGACGCGAATTTTGCCTAGTTTATTTTAATAGAAAAAACGGGTAAATTGCCGCTTGAAATTTTTTCTCATGCCCTGATGACATCATCCAAAAATCTCTTGATCTCTTCCAGTCGTTACGTCACACCAAAAAATGTTCGAACTCAAAATTACCCGGATTTTTAAAAATAGAAGCTAGGAGACTTCCTGCTTATTTAGATGGCTTGAACAGCTCTTTAGCTCTATCGGTCGGCAAGTTATGACAGGACAAATCGTAGCCACTATAGTAGCTTTGGAGTCTTTAAAGGGGTGTGCCAGCAATCCTGATAAGATATACTGTAACGTTTAAAAACCTTGGCATCGTTGAAAGCAGGGCGTTTCGAGGTCTGCATTAGTGCTTGTTATACTATTGGTTTGTGTAGACCAGTGGTTCTCAACCTTTTTTGGCCCATGGACCATCTTTTTAAGAAAATATCCGATTGACCATTTTGCTATGCTGACACCTCATTAACAGCTAGTCAAACCCAAGAACCTAAAATGGTCTTACATAATTTGCTTTACAGTATAGGTAACATTTTTCAGGAACGTTTTATCAAGGGTTTATGGACCTCTCTGTGGACCACTAGAAATGGACCACGTTGAGAATCACTGGTGTAGACAATGGATGGCAGTAAAGTTGTTGTGGTGGTGGTCTTGGTGCAAATTTTTACGCAGAGATTCAGATTTGTCACTGCTGTTGCCAAATACGGTTACTAGCTTCAAGTGTTCTCCACTGTTGCTGGTCTAATGTACATTGCTTGCGCTCCACGTGAAAGTTTCGAAAAATTCGAGGTGTGGACTTAAGGGAGAAATACACGTGGGTAAAAGTGCAAAATAGACATAGGCTGCATTAAAAGCATGATTCTGTGTCGTAAACGTATTAAAGTTCCAATACATTGCAGGAATCTCGGCTTATGAAAATTCAATCCAAATGTTTGTCTGGATGTGCTGCTGTTACAAGCAGGATGGGATGATTGTAAATATAAACCAATATTATAACAACAAAAGTACTAGTGAAGACTTTAAAACACCTTGCTTTCAATGACACGATGGTCTTTAAAACCCTTTCAGTCCCGTCTGAGCCACTTTTTTGCAATTTTTGCATTTTTTAAAAATTTTGCAAAGCCATAACTTGCCAGGCGATTGAGCTAGAGAGCTGTTCAAACCCTCTACGGATTCAGCAAGTCTTGAACTGCTGATAAAAAATTTTTTTTCATTTTGGATTTGAGCTTTTCAGGGGGGAACGTCACAAATAGGGGTGTTTTTGTGTTATTTTGGCCATCTTTGCCTGGCCCTGGGCGCGGTCCCAATAGGCCATTTTTTGGACTCAAAGCTTAGTTGAAAACTAGGTCAAAATCCGCGTCTGTAGAGCCCTTGATTGACTTTCTAGCATATCGGGAGCGACAATTATGGCTCATAAACCAAAAATTTAACAAAATTTTGCTCCCCCAAAAGCCACTCTAGGGGGAATTTCACCCCAGGCAATAACTCGCCGTCAGATTGAGCTAGAGAGCTGTTCAAACCCTCTAAATACTCGTCAAGGTATGTAGTTTTCAATAAAAAAAACGTTTCAGTTTAGGATGTCTGTTTTTTTTTAATGCTTATATAATGATAGGATATTTATGTTATTTTTAGCTGACGTCAGCATTTTTGCTGCACTACCTTTAACCCCGCAGGAGCCATTTTTTTGACATTAAACTTTTTTTTGAGTCTAGCTGTTTTTGGTTACATTTCGGGACTTTGAAGGGTCCGAATGGGTTTTTAGCGTTCCTGGTTCCAAGATTAGGGCCAAAAAAGCTTAAAATTAATTAGGGAAATCCTCCAAAACTATTGAGAAAAACCCCTTACCAATTAGCTGTTTTTGGGCTAACGTTTGAACTAGACATGCCAGAAAGTCAATCCAGGGCTCTAAAGACTCGTATTTGAGTCAGGAATCCAACAAGACTTTGATATGCAATGTCCGCACGTTGGATCCGCGGATAACATCGTAAGAATAATCGCAAAACAGCCCCCAATCCAGGGGTCATGGGCCAACAAGGCCAAACAAAATTCTAAAAATATTTTTTAAAATTCTATTGTACAAGAGTTCACGAGTCTTCAGAAGGTTTGAATAGCTCTCTAGCTCAATCTTTCTGGTGATTGCGACTGGCCAAAGGTTGGCCAGAAGAGGCTAATGGCACTTTTTTAACTTTTGCCAAAAACTAGGTTTTTCAACCATGAGTTTGGCTCCAGACATGCTAGCAAGTCAATCAAGGGCTCTAAAGACTCGTATTCGAGTCAAGAATACAAAAAATATTTGGGACAAAAAGATGGCCCATTTGGCCGGAGCCCAGGGCCAGGAAACCTAGACTAAAACGCAAAAACACCCTTCCATTGTGACGTAGACAATGGAAAACCCCAGTCCCAACCCAAAAAATTTTTTTTTCAATCTCAGATACAAGACTTGCTGAATCCATAGAGGGTTTGAACACCTCTCTAGCTCTAGCTGCTGGCAAAATATGGCTTTGCAAACTTTTCAAATATTTTCAGAAAAAATTGGGCCCACGGGACTGAATGGGTTAACGCCACAGAAGCTGGTGTTCCGATATCTATTCCAATTTAGATTAAACCTGTCCCATTTAGTAGTTTTTTTATGCTAAATGTGTCCGACGGCGCCCAACATGCATGCCAGTTTTTTTCCCCAAAAAACAGATTTCGAAACAAGGTGAAATCAGATTTTGAAACCAAAGCGAGACACTACCTAGTATGTATTAGATAAGAACGTAGAAGAGATTCATTCACGCTTCTGGTTTGGTCCCTGAGGTTTGTAGTTTGTTGAGCAAACGTGTTTTTTTACTTATACCATACCTTGAAGCAATTCTCTTTATAAAAAGTAAGGGGAAAGCCTCTTGTAGAAGAGTTGAATAAGCCATACTGGTGATGCGCCACCTTGAAGTCCTGCGCCCGCCAAAATTTTGGCGCCAGACAGTGGTGAACATTTTTTATCATACCTCGGCAGGCGATTTTGCTGGAGTTGGTCAAACCCTCAAAATATCCGGTTAGACATGTACTTTAGATTTTGAAAAAAATGGGGAGGTTTGGACTAGCGTTTTTTTTGGGTGACGTAATAAATGGCGTGAGTTTTAGCTTTTTTGTCTCAGGTTACCTGACCCAGGGCCCTAAGCCCCTAGGGGTGATTCTTTGCTTGTTTTTTAAAAATGAAGCTAGGCTAAAATCTGCATTTTTGAGCCCTTGATGGCCCTGTTAGCGTTTGTGGTTGGCAAGTTATGGCAAATATGCTAATAATAGTGGTATAATTCCCTAGGGATCTAAATTTCTCTGTTTGTCCTTTTAAAACCACAACTTCCTAACCACAAACGCTAGAAAGGCAGTCAAGGGCTCTAAAGATGCGGATTTCCGCCTAGTGTTTTTTAAAAAACAAGCAAAACATTTGGCCTTGATGTTAGGGCCCAGGGCCCGATAAGAGGGTTCAAAAAGGCTTAAACCTATCCTCCTTCAGACGTCATCCACAAAAAAACGAAGTCCAAAACCATCCAATTTTTTAAACATCTAATCTACATAACTTTCCGCATCTTCAGAGGGTTTGAACGCCTATCTAGCTCAATCCGCTGACGAGTCATGGCTGGCCATAGGTCATGGGTGTAAAACACCCTGAGTCAGCGTTTGTCGGAGTAGAATTTTTTAACGTTTGGTTTTTGAGCCATAATGTTTTGATCTAGATATGCTAGAAAGCCAATCAAGGGCTCTGAAGACTCGGATTCTTGCGTAGTTTCCAACTAAAACTTGAGACAAACATTTGGCCCATTGGTTCGGGGCCCAGGACCCTATAAGTAGGGCCTACAAAAACTTAAAACCGCTCTCTTTACGACGCCACTCACAAAAAAACAAAATCCGAAACCGACCAAATTTTTTTTGATCGAATCTACTCGGCTAGCTGCATCTACAGAGGTGTGAACAGCTCTCTAGCTCAGTTGCCTAGCGAGCTATGACTTGCCAAACTTGGCCAAAATTCGGGAGTCAAAGGGCTAAATGTAGGTGTGAAGAGACCAATTCACTCAGGTCACAAACTCAGCGTACCTCCAAGTGTTTGAAGATGCAGAAACTTACCAACTTCAAGCATTGATTTACCAGAACCAGGGTGCGATGTTAAATCTAGAAAACATTTGTTTTGTGGCTCTACTGTCTTGTCCATAAGCCGCATTCTAGTAGGTATGAGCATCTTGTCACACCCACCAAACAAAGAGCGAGATAAGTCATTGATGGACTTCGCAAAGTTACCGGTTCACACGGGACTCAACACCTGATTTCGAGCCATTCTCTCTCACTTCAGGGCCGGCTTCACCAGAAATGTGGACAGAAATGCACAAGACTTCTGATCTGTGGACATCAGTGCCGGGAACCTTGTTCGATGAACTGTCCTCCGTGTCAGGAGAACTGTGAAACGCGATGCGAGCACAGCAAGTGCGGCAAGTCCTGCTGCGAGCCGTGCGTTCCCTGCAAGTAGGTACCATGCTGGTTAGGTGACTGTTGGCTGGTCATTTGCAAGCGTTATTTGCGCTGGCCAGATATGCGAAACTTCCCAAAGCAAACTGCGATCCCATCAAGTAGATGTTAGTTTTGCTGGGCCCAATAAATATGCCCAAAAATACAATTCTAAGACGTAGAGAACAATAGTGCAGTAACTACAGAAGTTAAATCATCTTACGTTCCTGTGCTTCAGTGGTCAGATCTTTCTGCAAAAGTTGCTTTCTGAGCAACTCAGCAGTTTAGTTTCTTTCAGTATTGGTTACTTCTAAAAACAAAATAAGCATTAAACATCACAGATTGGGAAAGTTTAAAACGACGACTTACGGTTAGTTTTCCTAAACTGCTGCTGTAAGCAGCGCATTGTCAAATGTCGGTTTCTATTGCGCTGCTACGTGTTTCACAAGAGCTGCATAAAACTGGTCCAGCAACCAAATAAACATTTTTACACCTAAATTCGTAACAAAAGCGTTGGTGGGCACTGCAATGAAGTGCATGTTTCAGCTGTTTGTAAGCACAAACACGCAATGTGATTACTAAACCGCCACTGCTGACATTACCAGCGTAAAAAAGCTTTTGCTGCGAGTTATGGAGAGCAGGAATCACAGGGTGTTCAACACGTATCCAACAACCTTTCATTACGGAAGGGAAGATGATCAACGCAACACCTTTTGTCACAACAGCATATCTATGACAACAGCGATTGATTGGCGAACTGCAACTGCGCGCTAATTCTCATACAACACACAACGAGCAGAAGAACGTACCAAAACGATGTGGGTTAACTAAGCTTTTCGGTCTTTAAGTTTGCGCGCGGTGAAGCAGGAAAACAATTGGTACAGTCGTCACCGTCACAAAACCCTGCTAGTGGGCGCAAGAAAGTAACGAATCTTCGAACCCGGAAAGACGGCACTACACGTCAAATGCTGCCAAGCAAAATTATTATTCAAGACGGAACTAAATGTAGCGAAACCTTGTGACTGTCGAAAAGGTGCACATTAAATTCGACGACCGGGTCAAACACAACGTTTTGCAACGTCATAGAATCGATTATGCCGTTTGGCTCATCGTCGCTGCGGCCTTCAGCTATTTTCACCGCCAGTGTCAATAATTGCTTATCTAAAACTAAAAATTTTCGAAACTGTAGCATTTACAGAGTTCTGCTTACAACGAAAAAGATTGCTTCGAAACGGCTACCATGTTTCCATGCGATTCTGTTTTGTTTGCGTCTGAAAGTAGCCTACAATGTTTTAGGGAGAAATGTGAATGGAAATGCAAGCACTACGAATGCACACTACTGTGCAGTGAACCATGCAATCGACCTCCTTGCAACCAACCCTGCGATAAGGTTAGTCACACGGTTAAGGATTATCAGCTTTTTGTTGAAACCTCATGTGTGTGTGAGTGTCCAGTCATCATGATGCGTTTGCTGCAAATCCGTTTTTTGCTGCATTGCTGCAGGTACGGCGCTCTTCGTCTCAAAACATTAAATTGTTAACGAGTTTGAAAAAATAAAAACTAAAAGCAAATGGAACAAACGCAAAAGTCACGAAACAGAGTCTGGGATACATTGTTATCATCAGCGCTGTGAAAGCACTGATGACGGTAACAGATATTATAAAAGTTTCATTCATGACGTTTTTTTCTATTATATCGGTAGTTATTTTTATTAATAGGATTTTCGGTACTTCATTTTCCGTGACAAGACGTGGAACAAAAACGCAAGCATATGATTTTTTATTAGAAACTAAAGTGCGAACATTCGTGCATTGGCTTGTGCGGTGAGCCGTGTCCAACGTTCTGTCGAATTTGCAACAAAGAAGATGTAGAAGAAAAGTTTTTTGGCGACGAAGAGAAATCAGATGCAAGGTGAGCAATGAACATTTCGCAGACGATGTTTTTATAGTCTGTGTTAAGTTGTTTCTCAAGGAAATTTTTCAAAATGTTGTCGCAAATTGGATCGCGAATCGGAAAAATTTGTCTGTAAGTAATGTCATTTCATCGTGTTGCAGTTGAAAGTTAGAAAACAATGCAACTGCTAAATCGCGCCATAAACGCATTCAGGTTTGCAAACTCAGAAAACAAAATAACTCATGCGACAGTCTTTTTCCGTTGGCGTGCCACCACCAATATGTTTTAAGCCATTTCAAAGCATACAAGCTTCAGGTTCTTTGATATTTAAAACGAAAGGTTTGGAAATGTTCTTGATACTGTAATTAAAATATTGAGCAATTACATCATCGGCAGTGTGACGTCACATTGTTCTCGTCACCGCCAGCGCACCTTAGACTGTCAGATCATATGTGAGCTTTCAGGAACTAACAAAAAGAATGACGTGTACATTTTGACCACGTAAAGTTGATTACAAAGAGTAACGAGGCTTTACTTCCATCTAAGTTTAAAATATGAATCAATTCGTGTGCTTTCAATAAAAATATATGACTTTCACAAAGTGTGGAGTTTCAAGTGCAGTTCAGCTCGATGCTCAAACTTTTGTTCCTTTGGAAAAGTAACAGGCATTTAGGATATACGTCAATGAGTTCAGTGATGCGTGAGTGATTTTGGAAATGATGCGACTTTTGCTAATGCGTCTGGCAAACCTGCTGGCGTTATCTGTTGTTTCGTTCTTCTTCGTGTTAAAACAATCAAAAGAAATTGTTTAATAACCGTGATTCATGCGACAGATTTGTCCAACTGGAAGATTGCAAACACATCTTCCCTTTTCAACATCTTGATGAGTGGATGAACCGGGAAGGCGATAATGGCGAGGAAGAAACTGGTGTGAAGCTCAAGGAGTGCCCCCGATGTAAAACAATTATTCGTCGTTCAAGACGATACGGCCGTATTGTGAATCAGCAGCTGCAGTAAGCCTGAAGTCCAAATGGTTGTAATTTGAACATACCCAAAATCGTCTCAAACTGCTGCTTTTCTCACCCTCATCTGTTTTCCCAGCACGGTTTGATCCCACAAATCAATCTGCATTTTATATCGTTTTCTTCCTCATTCAAATTGTTTTTGTTAAAAGTAAAAATTTCAGTAACGTGACTTAGAACACAGCATAGTTCGCTAAAATTAATAAAAGATCACTACTGCTGCGAAAGAACACCCAAAAAACGCATTGCACTTTTCTATGAAACTAGCCATATTACTAGTATGTAGTTCAACATCTTTGTTTCATGACCCGGGCATTGTTGCGACCTCTCAGTTGGCGTTGCGTTGAATGTGTGATTCACCACGAACGGGATGTGCGCGAAGAATAACCCCAATATATATGTGGCGCGAACAAGCAATAATAGAGTGATAGCGGCGCATGATCTCTGTTGTTGCTTGCTGCCACAGTGCGAAGCTTTGCGCACATGCCGCTCGGGATTTCTGATCGCACCAGTATATTGGTGGTGCCTTTTTTGTTGAGCTCTCGCTGTGGTGCGCCATCAGCAGGTCTAAATTATTATAGTTCATCCATGCGCTCATGTTAAAAGCTATTTTTGGCTATCATTAAACGCTTTACCAAAACGAAACAGTTTCACATGTCCTCTCATGATATGGGACCGTTTCCTTCAGCAAAAGTCTTTGAAGCTTTTCTTCAAATTGACTTTGTACTTGCTTCCACGACAAAAATGCGATCAATTTGTTGTCGCATTTGTCACCTCAAACTTTCTATTGACCTTAGCTTCGAGTAGCAAGTTTTCCAAAAAAGTCAAATTCGGTCGTATGTTTTACAGACGAGCTGAAAAATTAAATTAAGTCAACACAACACTTCCGCAATTTTTTCAAGGAAAACCCTTTCCTTCACTTTTCTCCAAAATGTGTTTTCTGATTTTTATCGGTCGTTGCTTAAAGGGTCTTGTGCTTCGAAACTAAACCAATCAAAATTTAATTACCAGTTATGACTTTCGCGCTTTACTGCATTTATTAGTTTTTCATGATCACTTGAAACATGATAACTAAATCAAAAAACGTTTTTTGCTTTTAGTTCTCACCTAAAGGCTGTTATATTAGAAGCAAGCGTTAAAAGGCTTAAAGGTTGTACAAAGTTTTAGTTTGCTGTAAACATTACTGGATTCCATTCGATACACTCTACAAACTTGGTCTAGAAAATATAGTTGGTGTATTAACTTCTCCCTTGAAGTATCTTTTGCTTAATCGTACAGTTTAGGTAAAGACAGATGTTTGGAATGCATTTTATTTTTGTCACTGCAGTAAATGCAAATTTCGTTTAATTTCGGATGAGGCGATTACGTTTGTGGAGACTAAAGCAAGTGAACAAATGTTCTGCGAGCTCTTATATGTCAAACTCGCGATCAGCTACCATGGGGTTTAACTTACAACAATTTGCTTTTTATGTAACTTAATTGCAATGTTTCGTGCCAGGTTACTCAACAACGTCAAAGAAAAGATAGCGGGGAAAGAAGATGAAGTAGCAAGCGCTCATCAAAGACTAAGAGAAACAATCGTTAAAGATCAGTTGTTGGAGCTTCACTTCAAAACTGAATATGGGACACTGAGACAGGTTATAAAAGTACATTGTGCCGGGAAAATGGTGAAATGACAGTGATTTTAATGTTGAGCGCAAGCAAAATATATTTTGCCATACTCTGCATTTGGAACGTTCGCATTTTAAAATTAGACGTATTTTATGAAGATCAATTAAATTACTGATAGAGGCGGTTGTCTAAAGGGTTACTGACCCAGAAACATGTTGCAAAAAGCGTATAAAACATGGCGCATAGTTGAGCTGTGTGTTGTTTGTGCGTTATTGAATTTCACTGACATTGTAGCTCTATTGTTCTTGCATATAATCAAGGCAGGGGTGCACAACCTGCGATCTTCGATAAAAATTTACGCGGCTGTGCACACTGCACACGTCTTTTAAAAAGTTATTTATAGCGGCCATGCATTAATACAAACTCTTTGTCTGTTGTATTTATTAGTAGAAAGACGGCCAAACAAACGTGAGGAAGCTGGCTAGACTCAGCGTGTGGAAGAGAAAGCAATGCAAAAAATATAACATACTGTATGTTGAACTCCTTGGCAGCCTTAATTCACAAAAATAAACGTAATGCAGCCGCCATAGCAAAAAGGTTGTGCACTCCTGATTCAAAGAAATGAAACGATATGGATTGTAGTTACTCACAACCTAAAAACCAAATGCATTGCGCACTTACTTTTCTACGATAGTTGAAACTCGCCAAGCTCCACGACTTTCAAAGTTATTCTGTAGCCTTATTTCAAACTACAGGCTATTATGACTTCAATTTAGACATCATTGCTACAAGCAGCCTTCGTCAAAATCTTCGTCTTCCTTTAAACCGGGTCAGTGACCAAAGGTTTGCGTTGGTCCAAGAGGATCAAAAGTAAAACAATGCAACAGCACTGTAGAGCCTTCGCGGCAATGTGGTTACAATTTAATATCGACATAACTATAGATTGCTTCCTGATGAACTCCATCCATTCGTCGTCCAATGTAGTTGGATAGGTTTTGCATTTGATATTTTTGCACCAGCACTTGATGTTCAAGCCAGGGTTGGACGAAATACTGTAGCTAAAGCTTTCTTTTACAAACTACCAATGGTTTTTGTTGAAACACAAACAGTTGTTGCAGGGTGATCCAAAATTGGCAAAACCATTGGCATTATCCATGTTTAACACTTTCTACTATCTTCTGTTCTGTGTTATTCTTGGAAAATGTCGTATTCAGGTTTTCTTAAAGGTTTGACCTTGCTGACCGCAAGGACCGTTTGAGACCGCAACGATTTTTTCTGAATACCGAGGTGGTCCTATCTTCTGCAGCAATGTTTTAGCGTATTTTGATCGCGGTAGTAAAGCAAGTTTCTACAATATTTTGAGAGACCTCTGGAAAATTTTAGGGACCATTTCGGTCTTTCAAAACACCTTAAAAACACTGATCGTATTCTTGGTAAATGTTTGTTTCAGAGCGAAGCGCGCTCTCACGTCGAAGTCAATTTGCTGGAAGTCAAGTATCGCAGTCTTACTCGATTATCCAAATTTCTGGAGAGTTTGAAGGGGCCGTCAAACACTGATCGTGGTTCACGTTCAACACCATTTCGCCGCGACTTTGACAATGACCTTGAAGCCCTTCGCAAATGGCTGATGAAGCCCAGAGTGAACTTTTCCGAGGACGAATTGGAGGATCTTGAATGTGAACTTCAGCGACTACATCAAGCTGCTCTTTTGGTGAAAGCAAGTTGTGTTTCGGAAAATATTGGGTGAGGTTCTCAGGCCTTCAGCGCAAACATTGTCAGTGCAGCTGCTTTGCTACTTCAGTAACGTAGTTTGTTGAAAATATTTCCTCAGAAGATATGAACTTGCATAGCATAAAAGCAAATAATACAGTTTGTGCTGCTGCCCTTTGTTGGAGAGTTTCAATGTGTTGCGGGTTACATTTTTCTTGTTGTTTTAATCAGAGTTTATTTCAGGCCTAAACCCTAATCAAACTCCTAACAGATAAAGTCAGCCGCCTGATGAAAGTTGAGTGACTAGACCTCCATTTTTGTCGTAGTTCTCCAGATTGTAAAATGTGTAAAATTGCTGAAAAGCTTACTTCAAGCAGAGCTTAGTTTCAATACTTTCTCGTCAAATAAGTGTCAGAGCTTCGTTTCAAGGGATTTTGGTGAAGCAAATTGTTTTACTTCGAAACTTATTCCTCTGTTCTGGCCTTGTACCCCCAGTGGACCACGAGGATTTCGCTGAGCTACGAACATAAGCCTTCACCGGTTTATCCGTCTAGCGTGGCGAATAAAATAAGAGAAAGTAAATTCTTTAAAATGAAATGTACGTTTTTCATTGAACGGCAGGGGACAACGAGTGTTGAGGGTATCTGTAGGGGCCACGGACTATGAAAGGTTGTAGTGAGTTAGATGATGAGCTGCGGCGCGTAACCGTCTACTAACTGTGACCTACTGTCAGTGACGGATTAAGGTAGCGCGGGGCCTGAAGCATTTCAAGAGCGCGGGGCCCTAAGTTTTAGAAAATCTCAACACCTGCTAGATCATAAAGTGCGTGGGCAAGGAATCCGTGTTTCTAGCTTTATTGTCTGCATGCTCCCTCCAGTTCGCAACGTGACATGACAGTCTGAGTGTATCGTGCTGACCGTTAGTGTTGCGAGATGGTTGTGACCTAAATCTGCTAAATGGTGTCACAAAAAGCTGCTAAATTCTGCTAAGAGTCTTTTCACAAATTTTCAGCTAAAATCTGCTACAAGCAGTGAAATATTGTTAAACAATCTGTCATTTTTAACATGATTAAAAGAAACCTATGAAGTTATACAATATACTGTACTACTTTTTCATCTTGCAATCGCTCTCAATAAGCATGGGCTGAAAATGCCGGTCTTGCCCAACACACTTTTCGGCCCACAATTTTCTTTCAGTCAACATTTTGAGCAACGTAACTGCAGCTTACCCCGTTTTTTGTGTGACACACAGTTCCTGACGATGTCTCTCAAATGGTTGCATGTTTTTATACAGTAGAATAATGCTCAGCGATAAACACTTCAGCCCTACTGTACAACTTTCTAAGCCTGGTCTTTTTAACTTAAAACTTTGTGTTACGTCAGGGAGCATGCAAAAAGTTCTTTAGTCTTATCTGACTACTTTTGCTATGCCAGTTACGCCATTTAAGCTCACAATTTTTCGCTATGATTGCAAACTTTGCAAAAGGCTTTTCTTGAATCAGCAGACAACAGGATAGGCATTAGGCACTGAGCCAACTTTCAAGTTCTGAATCTTGCAACCTTATACACTATGCCGAAACTTTGGCTTACCAGGAAGTTTTTTACCAGTCGTTACTACTTACCAGCGTAACTGAACCACTTGGAAATATCGTGATGTGGGACAAAAACATATTCTATCATTGTTGTCTTTTAATCTAACGCGCTCACTAAGCACACAAGCAAATAATTTAGAATTCACCAAGCCATCTCAGTACTTGTTAATATGATACAATTAGCTGCTCGAAGCAGCTTCTTTGCATCATGATAAAAATTCCAAATAATTGCAGGCAGCTGGTTGTGCTTTGTCCTGGTGTTACCCAATTAAAAACGTCATAAAGAAGAGAAATATATTTTTCGATGAAGAAAGGGTAAAAGTTTTCATCTTGACAAATTGTTGAAACAGGTTTTTGGTCAGGAATTTCTTACCTGCTAAACCTGCCAAACTGTTGGTAAAATTCTGCTCGAAAATCAGCTAACTGCTAGATTGAAAATTTTGCAGCTAACAGTGAGACAATCCTGCTAGCTTTAGCAGCAAATCAGCTAAAATGGCAACACCGCTGACCGCAATCTCATGTCTTTTGTTACATAAGTGTACAGAAAGAATCAAACAAGAATTTATGGACACAGTGTTGAATTGAACTCATTCGCTTACTAGGCTCCTTATGGCAAATTTAGCAAAATACTGACTTCGTAGACTGAAAAAAATCGTATATATAATGTAACAAATAAGATTTATTACAGAAGACCGCAGGGCCCCCAAAAGCGCGGGGCCCGTAGCAATTGCTGCATTTGCTACTATGGTTAATCCGGCACTGCCTACTGTGTTTTTGGTATTTCAATGACAGGGATATGTAGGAGTTCTAGATATCCCTGTTCAATGTCAGGTGGTAACAGCGTTGACAACAATATTTACACAAAATGTGATTCACTTCACTCAGTGCTAATTATTAACCTTTGTTGGATAAAGCGCTGTTCAAGGTAGATTTTCTGTTCTTCACAAGATGCAACTTACCACTAAAGCCACACTACGCTATTGGCAGCCATTGCAGTAATAAGTAATCCTCGAAATCAAGATCAGTTTTCGGTACGGTAATGAAAACAGAAAAATTAGCTAGTATGAATGTTGTGCAACATCAACATTAAACAGATACATCGAATGCCATTATATCGAAAACACATCACTTCTGCCTTTGATTTTAAAATATCTCTGAGTATGATTTAAAACTTACCTGCTTTCTCCAGCAGCCTAATGTTGAGGTTTTGTCATAAACTGCTTGAAAAAGATTTTCTAAATACATTTTCCAGATCGAATTTGGGTGTGAAAGAACACCTTGAAAATCTTCATAGACTTTTATTCAAAGACTTTTCTCCTTATCGCAAATCCAAGAAGGAAGGCGTGGAAAAAATAATGGAAAAAGTAATGGAAAAAATCAAGCCCCTGGTAAGCGTACGCCCTTGCAAGATTTGTATTGGCAAAGTTTGATGTTTCTTGGCCAATGCTTAGCTGATTGCAGCACAAGAGTGTTTACCGTTGTTGCGATCGGAACCTGGAAATTTTTACCCTACTATCAAATCAATGCCCATTTCTTTGCGGGTTGCAGCAGACTATGCGGCATACGAAATGCAGATGTGCTGAAACGTTCACCTGCACTTTAATTACGGGGCAAAATTGTTATCAAAATGAGTTTTTCGAAAGTGTTCAAACAGACGTTTCAAACGATGCCTTTCTTATCAGACATTATGTTGTATCCAAACCTTCTCTTATTAAAGTAAAAAACTGCAGAAGGCTTTGTGAATATTTTGTGGGTGAAGTTTGATCATTAAACCTGGGATGGAAGTGTGGATGTTATTGCATCAGAAAAGTTAAAATGTATTTGAGAAGCAAACGATAGCATACTTCCAACAACTTTCAAACATTTACTTTTTTCTAATAGGTAGCACCCAGCTCGGGAATTTCTCAAAACGAAGATATCAGGCTTGTTAGATTTGCTGGTTCACGTGAAGCTGACTGGTTCATTTGCAAAGCAGGACATGTCTTTTGCAAATCCAGAGCCAGAGACGTGAGGGAGAGAAGCAGATGTCCTCATTGCAAACTGCCTTTCGGTGAGCAGCATTGATATCAAGTGAATGAAGGGTGAACGTATGCTGCTTGTTGCTCAAGTATTTCGATGACTTACTGAGCGAACAGCGTAGAATTGATGTTCAATAAATTTGTAGCGGAAGAAGGTTTGGTTGAATTCATAATAAAGGCTGTCAACTTTAGTTGTTGCAATTGCGTAGTTTCTTTACCAATAAAATGTAAAAAGAGCGCTAATTAGTATACAAAAGATGAGGTCATTGAAAAAAGAAATATTCTTTATCAAAACAACTGCTTTTTTTGCTTGCACAAGCCATGAAAGTGTTAAAATACAGGATGGAACAAAAGATATCAAAAACCGAATAATTATCATAAATTCTGTGAAAAACAACAACATAGCAGTCACTGTTTTTCGAAACGTCAGATATATCATTTAAGTTGTTGGTTGTTTCTTGGCTGCAACACTTGGGCGTTCCGCAGTCTTGATGTGATATCCTTACTATTTCTCTATCTTCACACATGCCGTTCCAATCATATTAAGAATCACAACATACAAGGACAGTGCTTGCTGTCTTTAAATTTTTGAAGTCGATTACAAGTTCTATGCCTTTTTATGACCATCAAGCCGCCAGAGTCAAATGTCATCACGTCATACCTTGTTTTGATGACACAGCAGAAATATAAAATGCTTGAACAAATGAATTCTTGTGTCGTTTGAGCTGGGTTACCGAATTCCCCGCTTTGGGTTTTCCACATTCCCCATAAGGTGTCCGGGGAGGGGTCGTGGAGGTACGACATCTCCTCTGACAAACTTATCTTAATCAGGTATCAGGGAAGTGCCACTTAATTTTTGTGGAAACAAGTTTGTGTTTAAACGCAATAATAACAAAACTCAGGGTAGTGAAAGTCATGAGTGCCTGACAGTTTTTACAGCTCTGTGGTTCTGAAAAAACTGGATGATTATTTTTTGCTCTTCACTTTGTTTTAACGGAAGAACAATGGGAATTTCGCTAAATTTCACAAACGGTGAACGTTCGCTTTCCAGGGAAAATCTTAATAAGGGCAGACCCAATGATCAAGCATGACACTTTGTGTAACGGCTATGTTTGGTTTTTATATTTTACGCAGGTCACCAGAAATAGTGAGACACTCCGAAACGACCAGGTTCTGCGCTTGATCACCACAGAGTTCTCACCTCAAGATCATTTTCGATGCAGAGCAGCAATATGTCAACCCATCATTAAGTTGGAAATGAACGGTTCACTGCTACGAAATTGAAAAAAAACTTTATTGCATTATCCTTCAATACGTCATTTAGCATGCTCTGCGTTAAACACCCCTCTTTGGCATCAGCGCTAATTTTGAGACTGTTGAAAATGACACGAAGTGTAGCCTGCAGCGAAAAAGGCTTTGGCAAGGATTTCGTGTAAACATCGTCGACAGTTGTTGTTCTGTGTTAAGGATTAGGATTAGCGTTTTTACATAAATTGCAGCCATAGTGGTATTTCCGTTAGTTTGCGTTAGCACAGGGGTCCACCAACGTGGTGCCCGCGGGCACCAGGTCGCCCGCAAGGACCAAGTACGTCGCCGGCGGGCCTGTTCTAAAAATAACATTAGCATGATCAATGTCTTCGCATTAACGATAATTGAAAGTAAATTGAGCAAACTTTTTATCAGAAGTGTGTATCAAACTAGTAGCCCTTCGCATTAACCGGTACACAAGAAGTAGCTCGCAGTCTCAAAAAGGTTGGTGACCCCATATGATGCAGGGACCGAGTTTGCTTTGGGGGGGACAATCCTTATTGTTGCGTTTCGATGACGTCACCATGTTCACTCAACCGTAGTACGACCTTTTTGTAAAATTGGTAAAATGGGGGGCACACTATGGAATTAATATAATTTGGTGACCATGCCTCCTCCAGGCTACGCCCATGGTGATGTTATAGCAACTAGTATATACAAGTATACAATGGTGCTATATCTAGATATCTAGTACTTCCGATGAATAAAATGTACTGCTACTAACCATCACCCCATAGATCAAATCAAAAACAAACCACAAGACCTTTTGGTAACACTAGCAGTGCAACCAGGCGCGTAGCCAGAATTTTATTATTAGGGCTGGGGCAAACAACAACCGAGTTTCAACATTTAAATATTTTTAACGCTCCATACTTTTAAAGCATCATCCATGAAACGCGCATGTTTCTGGCGTTTTCTTCTGAACAATTGTGTTCAGATTTAATTCGACAAATAAAAAATTTGCTTTAATTGAATTGACAAGTTTTAAAAGTTTTGATAGTGAAGTTCCAAGCTTCTACTTGGATCAATGCCATCATTTGCTCATAAACCAGTCTTGCATAAGCGCTAGTAAATCTCTCAATGCCCAATATTGCACTTGAGCAAGAAGTCATCGCGGCCGCCATTACGACTGCGCTTGTTACACTTTATTTACACGCTTCTGATGTACACCAACACAGCACGTTCAACCGAAGCCGAGCAGAGACTTTGCTCTGAGGCACCGACTTCCGAAGTAGGCCTTCTACAAATCTTTCGCGCATATAAGAAGTGGATCCCGTTGTTTATGGAAAAGAAATCATTTATGAGCAAAGAATCACACACTAAGATCTTACAGAGTATGTACATCGCCTACGAAGTAGGCATCATCAGCTCTACTTCCAATAGAATCCATATATAGAATGGATCCCTTTGTCATCTAATTTTTGAGCGATTAATTCACGTGCGTAGTTGATAACCGTAAGCGCTAGAGTCTTTCAACGCGTTTGAAAAATGCGTAGATTTTTTGTAATCCGTAAGATCTTTTGGCTATGTTCAACCTATTCCGTAAAACCTTCGTAGTTACTTTGAACTTACTTCGTTTATATTGTTTGATGAGACTTTGCTAAATTTAACTGACTTCATTGAAATATAAGATGGAATCAAACTGTAAACAAAATCGAAGCCACAATATTACTAACTCATTGACCACGCTCAGCTGCATGTAAAGATAGCTTAGAACTGCACGTAATTAAATTTGTACAAATCACGGGCTTGTCGAAAAGACAATAACTTGTCTGAGAAATTTGAAGCCATCAGGGATAGATTTTATGGAAAGATCAACGAGGCAGTCGCCTCGGGCCCCTCAGTTGATAAATTAAAATGTGAAATAAATTTAACTCTTTTATCCACGTAATCCCACAACTACCTTTCGCAATGGCGATGTTTCGGGGCCCATTTATAAGAGCTTGCCCCTAAATTTTAATATCCAGTCCTGTGCAAGATATCTCAGTATCTGTAAGTAATGGCAGTGTCAATTACCTCCGCATTTGCAAAGTAAAAAGCATCTTGCTACTTAACGTTAGATTTTGCTGCTGACTCGTCTCGTTGCAGTTGAATGATTTCAAATAAATTACTGTATGATAGGTGGCAATTAACATCAAATTAAGGTTGAAACACAGCTTATGAACAGCAGGTCGGAGTCTAATATCTTGAAAAGACTGATCTTTTACTTGCCGGCAAGGTAAAGGGAAATCATTGATGAAAACTTTAAGGCTCCACATAACTGTGATTGAACCGTCACAATACATGTCATCGCAAATAAACATCAAGAATGAATTTTATTGTTGCTAAACAGTGACTATGGCGCAGTGAAGAAGACTTTGAAACTGAATCGCTTCTTAGCCAAAGTTTGAGCTTAAAAACATAAAAAATTCATCAACGCCATATTTGCGCATGTAATTTAAAAACTGCAAAAAAAAAATCTACGATGTTGATTTAAGGCTACGCTGGCACTGGAAACAAGGATAGGTTGTATTTGTAACACCCACGGTTATCAGAGAGGAATTTGCGATG
>JGI24159J19872_10000118_pt1 | contig 49314 bp, 37 predicted proteins | sample Ectturendosymbi4_FD_19872 | JGI IMG/M metagenome (IMG submission 19872) | reverse complement strand
CCCCCCCCGGAATTTTCAAAAACATGTATTTGTTAAGTACAGCAACAAGTTTACATCATTTTGCCCCTCCACCGAAAATATCAGTTGGTTGCGGCCCTGGCTCTGACCGTTCCGGTCTGGGCCGTTTCTGTCACGGTATATTTCGGTCGCGACATTTCTGCACATAAAGAACTCATTATATTTGTTTATCCAAATGATTATATAGGCAAGCGAAAAATCACGCTAGATAGTGTTATACCCAGTGGCGATTCTAAGGGGTGGCCTGGGTAGGCCATGGCCTCCAGATTAACTGTTGGATCTTGGAACACGTTTGTAGTTTTTTTTTTAAATAAAACCTTTCGTTGATTGAAGTATTTTTGCATTATAAAGTGAACATGAAAATCACATGTTGATGCTGATTAACTGTTGGATCTTGGATCATGTTTGTAGCTTAGTTAAATAAAACCTTTCGTTGATTTAAGTACGCTTGCATTAAAAAGTTAACATGTTAAGATTTCTGCAAGATTTCATAGTCTGACCGAAATGTCTCGAGACCGAAACGTCCGAGACCTTAAAGTACCGTGACCGAAACGACTCAGACCTAAGTGACCAGACCGAAAGGTCCTGTTCCGGGTTGCGAAAGTTGCGTGCGGATTGTTCTACTGTTGGTTTGTATTGCGTAACAATTACATGGCCACAAATCTTCAAAGGTTCACTTCAAGTTGTGGTAGTAGCAGTAGACGTTTTGCCGCATGTGTCTGTTGAACTTGAACTCAGACATCGTTGCAGGTAATACAGCGAGACAGTGACTGCTGATGGCGGAAAGCCACGTACTTTTGTAATACTGTGTGAAATGAAGTATGAGTAAATATGTAGCAATGCTTTCACCAGTTTGAAAAATCCATTGTTGGCATGAGTATGACCAATGTGACTGAGTGTCAAAGTGATCTTATGCAGGCTTCTTTTAATGCAATATAAAACTGCGTGGCTTGTTAGAACACGTCTTTGCAGGTTTGTGGGAATACGTCTTAATCGTCAGGGTTTAATTCCGACTTCTGAGTGAATTCTGAGTGCAAAGCTATATTTGCTGTGGCGAGTTTTCATGATTCATCTGCTCAATTTTTTAAAGCCTGCGTGATGTTCTAATTCTAGTAAATTGTCTATAGTCGTGTCATCATACAGGTCTACTTGTCCGGTTTGTGCATGACCAAGGGCCGTGCTCTCTCTAAGGTGCGCAACTGCGCAGTGCCACCAGATAATTTGCGCAGTGACATCTCATTCTCGCACACTTGCAACATTCCAAATTCAACATCGTATATATATCACATAGCCCTTTTAACGCTTACAACGCTTCAAATGTTGTGTGTCTACATGGTTGCGTAATTGCATGCGCACTAAAACAAACATTTGCTCAGTGTAAAATATTCTTAAAGGGAACACTGATCTTGGGCGGCGGAAGGAAGGGGCAGGGGGAGGCCTTGGTCCCTCTGAATTTTTAAATCTTCTTGTTTTCCTGCTAAATTTTTAGCAAGAAAGGTGGTTTTCTTAGTTTTGAGTGGGTAAAATGAAATTTCACCACTTTTGCCTCCCTCTGGAAAAAATCCTTGCGACGACCATGTGTATGATGAGCGTTCACCGTGAAAAAATTAGCAAAAACAAGCAACGTTTTATTGATCGCTTTAGACGAGATCCCAGACGTTTGCAGCTTTTGTTTCTAGGTGACGCTGGCAAGTCTTTCTTGCAGTCCTACAATCAGGGTGAGGGCAACCGGGCAATTTCCCCTCCCAACTTTTTCAAAAACATGTTCAGTTGTCAGGTACAGCATCAAGCTACAATCATTTTAGCCCGCCCCAAAAATATCAGTTGGGTACGGTCCTGCTTGCTAGGTGAAATAAAGTTATAAATGTGGTTTCGTTGAAGAACACGGCAATGCTTCTCTCTTTAAAGATCATGGCAATGCTTACTTGTAAAGAAGTACCTTGCGTTGAAAATGTGCACATAGCCTACTGTGTAAATTACCGTAATATACCTGGCTAATGTTGCCAACGAAGCGCATTTTTGTGATTGTTACATGGGGCAATTTTCTTTCTGGATGTAGAAAGGGTGAAGCGTTTTGTGAACGTCCAATTACATTTCATCGTCAGCAACTCGAAAATGATAAGCAAAATGTCAACGTTGCCCCCCCCCTGGAAAAATTTCTGTGTATGCCCGTGTCCGGCGTTCGACATATTTTTTATTAGCTTATGTGGCCCTCGGACAAAAAAGTTTGGAGACCCCTGCTTTACGGAATCAACGTTAGACAGCAACATGTAGTGATAAAGCTGATAAACATTTTCGGCCAATTCTTTATTAGCGTAACGCAAGCAACTATAACTATATCTTCGGCTAGGACTGCTCGTCGCATGCGCGATTCACCGCGAACGGGATGTGCGCTAAGAATAGAGTAGCACCTACAGTATATCAGCGCTCTTCAACCGGTGTGCACAGTGCACCTATGCGTAGGGTGCACCACTAAGAAAGGGTTCACAAAGGTGCATCACAAACTTGTCACACTAAACAGATAATTTTTACAAAACTTTCTGTAAGCAAAAATCAACCATTAACCAACCAATTACTTTCAGGATTTAACCGAGACTTTGCACATTCTAAAGTGTGGTGCATAAGCATCAGACCATTTCACGCTGATTGTTGTTATTAGATTATTAATTGTGATTCATAAGCAACGGACAATGAGCCATCATCAATTGAATTATGTAGCTGAGTTACTGAATTAGGGGACTTGCTTGTTTAGACCCGAGTACTTACAGACATGGGCGGAATTATGTGGGGGACAGGGGGAAGTGTCAGTAAATAGGGTGCACGAGTTTAAGTGTTTAAGCAAATAGGGTGCATGAGTTCGTCAAAATATCTGTAAGGGTGCACCGTAACAAAAAATGTTGAATAGCACTGACCTACATGTATGTGGCGCGAACAAGCAATAATGGAGTGATCCTGGCATAGTGATCTTGGTGGACGACTTCCAATACTGCTAGTGAACCTGGTGAATAGTTCGATGTACCGTACTTGCTAATGGTTGTTGAGGCTCGTGGCGACGCAACGTGATCATCGGCTGGTCCCTTCTTGCTTACTGCCACAGTGTGAAGTTCGACGCGCTTGCCGCTCGGGCTCTCCGATCGCAGCACTACCTCGAAAACCTTCAACTGCACGGAGCATCATAAATAAGAAGTAAAAGTGTAAAAAAAAGCTATACACGCAGGGCCCCGACATGGGGAAGTGCCGCCGCGGGGCGAGTCGAAAAGTGCCGCCCGTCCACCCCAAAAGTTCCGCCCCCGGACATTTTGCTAACCGGGACAGACGTTTAAATCCTGACAGTCCCGGCCAAACCGGGACATATGGTTGGTCCAACCTTAACAAAAATCTAAAACCTAAATCTAACTTCAGGTTCATTCGTGAAAGAACATTTCCTATTCCTTCTTTTCATCAAAAGTGCCGCCCCCCAAAAGTGCCGGCATTGCCCCCCCCCGGCCCTGTATACACGGGCTCTCTAAGCTAACCGCTCAAACTGTGCTATTATAGAAGCAGAGCAACATACGCAGGATACATGCAAACAGGTAATGCACATGTAGAGGCAGTGCACAAATAGACTCATTAAAATCCGCAAAAATTGTGGAGTCTCGAACAAAACGTGGGTTTCCTTGGTAGGTAAAACTTGATTTGTCGAGGTCTACTCTAGCTCGATGCAATCGTTGTTTGCAGACAATGACGGTAAAATCTTCAGCTCCAGTAAATGACAATAACTGGCACGATATCCGGATTACAAGAACTCCAAAAAATTTGCACACGATGTTCGTGGATACTAATGTGTTCAGGAAAAGTGGTGAAAACGGCAAGAACCGGATGGACTTGGACGGCAAGTTATTGATTTTTCTTGGTGAAAAAGTCGCAACCTAAAATTTTAAAACTTGTTGTGGCTTAATCGGATTTTGATTTGAACATTCATTTCGTGTGGGCAAGTTAGATGTCCTTCAGCGTACTGGCAAGCCTACAGATGATTGAAAAAATATGCTTCAATTAGCATTCGACTTCCAAGTAAAAGATTTCCCCGCTGGATAATTTTTGCAATGAACGTTGCAACTCGCAAACTGAGGACGAGCCAAATTACAAATTCTGTGTCACTGTGGTCCGGCAGGGCTGGCGATTTTAGTATTTCAACTTTTCTTTATTTATCTGAGACTCATGGTCACTGCACTGCAGTCAGGCACGTTTATCTCTCGTACCTATTTGCAAAAATGTACTCGACATATGCTTTATAGTTGACACATTGACATGTGTTGCGGACCCAGGCCCGTGGCCAAGTTTTTTAAGTTTTGGGGGGCAGTTTTTAGGAGGGCAAGACTTTTGTTCTATTATATGTTTAATATAATAGGGAGGAGCCAAAAATCGATGCACTGAGCTTTGATGACTTGTGTAGCTGTTCCGAAGCATATGAGTGCGCAGTGAAACTTACACTATGTTGTTTTTTTACATGTGCAGGTTTCTTATACGTTGGTGGAGTAGAAAGAAACAAATATTTGTACGACCTTCCACAGCAAATTGCTTCTCGTCAAGGCTTTCAGGGATGCCTTGGTTCTCTCGAAATTAATGGGCGTTTGATCGACATTCTGGGTCCTTCGTGGACAATGGGGGCCGGGTTGATCACCAATGGATGCACAGGTATTGCAGCAGACCCTAAAGTCCCAGGCACTGGTGAATACTTCAGTTAGAGGTAGCACCATGACCGGACATTTTGGTTGCTGTTATTCAAAACAGTTGCTAACATTTCTTTTAGTATTTTTGAATATTTTTCAAAATTTTCGAAGCATTTTGCTCTTGATTAGAAGCTGAGTTTTGTTTGAAATGTCATTAATTGACTTCTTATGCGGTATGTTATACTCATTTTTTTGTAACCAATGCTTGTCAGCAGAGATCAACAATCAGTGTTAATTGAGGCTAAGATCCACTGCGTCTCAAGCTTGCGTAGACCCTGTTCCCTCCAGTGGTAATTGTCAATCGATTGCGCATTGGCCAACCTTGGCTATTGTTAAATGTTTGTGTTCATGGCCGTGCTTGAAACATTGTTATAAAGTTACAAACATGAACAAACCATCTATTAGGAAGGGGTTTGGAAAAGCGGGAAAGTATAGAGCTTTCAGGCTTTTTGAACTGGCGCCTAAGTTCGAGTGGTTGTTTTAGCAGGGTTTTTCATTTCATGTCTCATTGTTTGTGATGTTTAACTAACCATATACTTCGGACCTGCAGATTACAAAACAACTGTGATAAGATTACCTGGTGCGGTGCTTGAAATTCGATTTTGGACGAAAGATTTAGTTTCCCTAAGAAACAGTATTTTACGGTTATAAAACTATTAAAACACCGTTGGAATTAGTAAAGTATGAATCTGTTGTTTCATTTCAGTCTTTAGACTAGACGTGATTTTAAATATTGAAGGCCCAGCTTACGTTGCTTTTGCTATGAAAAGATGATCTTTGCAGCAAATGACCTTGCATCTCCGCGCAATTCCCTTCCTGGTTATTGGTTAAAGCAGGTTTTTTTAAGGAAACTGTTAGGTACCCGGTATGGACTTGCAGGGACCCGATTTGTCTGATTCTAGGGACCCGATTTTCTTTGATTCTAGGGGCCGGATGATAACTTTCTCTGATTCTAGGGACTCGATTTTCAATTCTAGGGACCCGAATCGGGTCCCTAAAACACTTTAAAAACCTGGTTAAAGTGTAATTGTAATAAAAGTGTCTCCCAATCAGTCATAACTTTTTTCACCACTATTATCAGCTTAAAAACTGAAAAGAAAATTGACTGCCTCTAGAATTTTTGTGTGACAACTTGCACACAACGTTGATGACAGTGACCAGTGGTGCGTTCCCTTTAAGGACCGCAAAGCCACAATAGTGGCTATGAGTTGCTTTGATTTTGCCCAGTCATAACTTACCGATTAATAGAGCTAGAGAGCTGTTCAAACCTTTTGAAGATGCGGGAGGTCTTCTAGTTTAGATAAAAAAGAAAGCTAGTCAAGCAGACAGGGTGTATTTACAGTAGTCCCCTTTTCACAATAAAGAAACGCTCGTAAACGTATACAGGCTTCGCAAATCAATACAGATAACAGTGAACAAAAGAGCAGGCTACTACTTTCACTTATGCTTCTAACAGAGAAAGAGTCGGTTGACGTGGTCTGCACGTCGCCAAAACCCATTGTGGCGCCTCTGCAACCATACAATGGTCTCAGCAAAACTCCAACGGTGAACAAAAAGCAGATGAAATGATGTGGGGTTTAGAAACAAGCGGCAAGTGTAAAGTAATATTAGAAAACACTCCAATGAAAATTTTCACAATTCTGTGAATCACGCGCTGTACCTCATGGTTCTGAGAACTCGGTTGCCAAAGTGTACAGATTATAGATGTATACTTCTTGCCTTTACCGTTTCATACCGAAATTGCAGCAATACAGTAGGTATTGGAAGCAACGACGCTAAAATGGCAGCAATCGAAATTATACTGTTCCCAAAACAACTGTGTCGGCAAATTTTAACTGAAAATAAACAAAAAAGATTTCAATAAAAATCATTTTAAGGAAACTTTTGCTAAAAAAATTACTACAATGAAACAAATTTTTGCTGACAGTGAAAACATTTGCTTTCGAAACATCCAACAACATTCCGTTAATTATGAAATTTCTGCGTTATTGCTGCTAAAACACCTTTGCCAGAATTACAAGTTTAACTCTGCAGCAATAGATTTTTTTACAAAACAAGTTGTTTCCAGGTCCAAAGAAATCCTGCACGCCGGATTCTTGCAAAAATGGCGGCGTGTGCCAGCAGCAGTGGGAAAGCTTTACTTGTGATTGCAGCTTGACGTCTTATGTCGGGGCGACTTGCGAGCAACGTAAGTTATCAGAGACTTGTTTTTTCCGTTGTCAATCGGAACTGCGCTTGCTTTTTCGGGCTCGCGTAACGCCGCTGTATGTGGCGTCAGTGAAAGACTGCATGCGCTCTTCAGACGTGTGGGATGGAACACTTGATGTGGCTGATCCAGCAAACAGGGTGCAATCTTCGTCGAGATTTTAAATGTTACAAAACGTATTGCTCAGGCATTCAATAGCGACACCACGCGACGTGCAATTAAAATGAATACTTGTGTTTAAATTAAGTTTTTTTTTCTCCAAGCTGGCAACGAATGATTTATTCGTTGTTCAAACTGCCGAAACACAGTAAGTTCTAAATATGATTTAAAAGGGTGACAATGCTTGGTTCGACTAAGCCAGCCAGAATGAAATTCAACAATAAAAAGACCGAGGTTTTATGTTTCTCCTGGAACTCAAGGCAGTGTGTGCTGCAAGTGAGCGGCAATACACTGTAGCAGGTGGCGAAGGGATGTTGCTCACGAGTGACGAAAGGCGGAACAAGGAGATTGATACACGGATTGGTAAAGTAGACGCAGTTTTGCGTGAGCTTTATCGCTCTGTGGTGACAAAACGGGAGCTTTCCAACACTGCAAAGCTGCCCGTTTTTAAATCGGTCTTTGTTCCGATCCTCACCTATGGTCATGAATCATGGGTAATGACTGAAAGAATACTATCCCAAGTAGAAGCGGCAGAGGTGGGATTTTTGCGAAGAGTTCACGGTGTGACACATCGCGGAGAAATGCCCAGCTGTGAAATTTCGTAAAATCCTGTATTGAGCCACTTCTCCGAATCGAGAAATCCCAGCTACATTGGTTCGGTCATTTGACCGTCCAGAATGTCCCAGGAAAGATTGCTGAGGCACGTCCTGCTGGCTACACCAATGGGAAACCGGCCTAGAGGTTGTGCAAGAACCAGGGTGGTGTAATTACATCTCCGATCTTGCTTGGTCCCGTCTTGGTGTGTAGCCAGCCGAGCTATCAGATGCTGCAGGAAACCTTGAGGTATTTCGAGTCCTCATAGGGCTGCCGCCCCCGCGACCCTCCCCTGAAAAAAACAGGCATGGAAATGAATGAATGAAGACAACCATGGGCGTCGGAAGGATTTTTTCCAGTGGGGGCCAACAATGGAATTTTCCAAGTGGTAAAGAAAAGCATTTTTCATGGGGTGGCAACCATGGTGAAATTTAATTTTGCCAACTCAAAACTAAAAGAAAACATTGTTCTGCAAAAAAATGAATAGGAAAATATCAAATTGCAAAGTCTAGGGAGGGAAAGGCTCCCGTGCACCCCCTTCCGGCGCCCATGGTAACAAGTAATACTTAACTTAGTTACGCTCACACTAAATTCTTTTTGTCTTTCCACTTAACCCTGATTGAAAGTGAAAACATATTGTTTGGGGGCGAGTTCCATTTTAATTACTCTTCATGCTCACCACGATCAAGTTATCAAACTTTACAGCTTCTCAGATCGACGGTTTCTTGAAATCTGAACGCATGATAAATAAGCGCTTGTCGTTGTCGTTTAAAAAACTTTCGCCAATATTTAAAATTGAAGTAATAAGTTATTGCATTGCAAATGAAGTAGCCCGTGAAGCCCCGTCAAAACCACGATGCCTTGAAATGCGTTTGTTTTATTGCATAACTAACACAAGTAGTACAGCTATTCCATCCCTCGCGTTTGGCTGCAAAGCTGATTGTTTATTTTGCTCCTGCAAACAAGAATGTTGTGATAATTTTGCATTTGGCTTAAACGGCTTTATAGGCATACCTATATAGTTGTTGCCTGAGGGTGCTAGTCTTTTGTGTCGTTTTCGAGATCAGAAAAGATGAATCGCACGATATATCTTAATGACCTATCTCGAAAGTTTTCTCTTCGAACTTTTGATTCAATGCTAATCGTTTCTTTCGAAAGTTATAGTTTTGATTTTTCATTTGCCGATTTGTGAAACTTGGTGCATTCTGCAAATTGCTTTGTTTTTTGTTCTTTGTAGATGTCAGTTCCCTGCCCGGTAAGAAACGCGTGCCAACCTTTAACTTGAATTGAGCTGAAGCGCCGCGAAAGCTAGCCGCGGTGCTCGCGACTAATAGCATGCCGATTGCCTCTTAAACTTGTTTTAGTGTTACACTGCTGGTCAACAACAATAGCATCCATGGTCGAACCACATTAATGACAGTAGCAAAGCAGATTTAGCTTCTCTTTCTGAAAAAACGCATTAAACTCGATATAGAGATGAAGATCAAAGGGTTTTCGAGTAGACATGAGGACAGCGTCATGTGGTCTATATTTTTCTACCTATGCATGAATTTTACACCTTTGGGCGGGCATTCACAATCCTTCACCTGCGTTTTTAACCTGCTTAACAACTAGTATTCGATTTCTGTTTTTGTCTATGGTTGAACGATGTAGAATGCTCCTCTAGTTCATGGAACTGATGCAAAATAAGTTGTTTGAAAACTGCACCGCAGTAAAACAAGCATGAAACGCATGATGCAATATTTCTTTTCGTGTGGCACTTCATTTGCATGCTATCTAACCTCGTTTTTTTTAGCTTTAGAAATCTACCCTATGCTGTTTATCTCAGTAATTTGTTGACTAGTGCACCTGATGTCATTTCATGTGTATACTTCGACCGTCCAAAATTTCTTTTTATGCATTTGGGTTACTCAGCATTTTAAAACGGCCGGTCCCACCTAGATATCACAGTCAGTTGTGACGCTTTCATGAGCATCGGTTTGTTCACTCTCGCCTTTAAAGGAAGAAAAGTAACTCTCTCAGCTCGTGTATTCGAATCCGAGAGTGAGCCTCCATGTATTGCTTCATTATTTCAACATACAATGGATGCGAGCTTCAGAGACTAGACTCAAAAAGCTTTGCTGTTTACAGAGGGGCACACGTACAGGTTCGGCGACGGTGGTGGACTAATTCGTTACAGTTGGCTCAATTTCTTGCCAAGTACCAGAGAGGACAAATTGGGCTTTGGTTTTTCTACAACTTTGCGTAATTGCATCTTAACTCGTATTACCGGTAATACTAGCGCACCTTCCCAAGACTTCATCCTGCTATCCATAGTGAGTTTTTGACTGCTTGCGACCATCATAGCTCATCCCGAAATCCAAATTTTAGCATCACCTGTTTCAATATTTCAGTAAACGCATCCGAAAAGCAAAAATAATGAATTTCTTATACTCACGTTTACTTTTCGGGCTGAGTGGTTGTGCTACTTTGCATTCGGGATAAGCTAAGAGGGTTCTATTTCGTTTGCAAAGCTGTTGTGCTAAAGAAAGTCTTTTTATTGTTTATTTGTGGTTGATCGAAACTGCAGAGAACATGCTCTCTCTCGGTGGCTACGTTTTCAAGAACGGCGTGATACTCTACCGGTTCCCTCAAGTTCGCGGCGTCCGTAGAGATGATCTTTCTGTTAAATTCTCGACCACGCGCAAGGACGCAGTGCTGGTATCCGTTGACTCGAAAATGACAACAACGCCCGACTTCTTGCGTCTTTACCTTGTGAGAGAAAGTACCTTTGCTGTCCTTGCGAGTAATGTACGAGGAACGTGCATGGTTTGCTGCGGTTGGCATTTGACGCTTGTGTTTCTGGCTGATCGGTGTTTGGCCAATTGAAACATGTGTTGTGTGATTGCATCTGCTTGCCACCTCCGATGAATTTCTTTTTCTGGGGTCAGTTTGGCATCATGAATGTCGTCAGGGCTTGTAATAAGACGTTGGTCTGTGTGCCTGCTCATCATGCACATGAAGTTGTGAGCATTTGTTAAGGGATCATGCTTAAGTTTGTGTAGGTCCATGTCAACTTGAGTGTTCCGGCTAGTGTGTCTGCCGGCCGCGTTAGTTACCACAAGCTTCAACGCAAAACTGTACAAGCTGTACGATATAAACGACCAGTTGAAAAATAAGGGAAGATTACTGCTATTATAAAATTCGCCAAGGCTTGGATAAATTGTTGACACAATCAGTGATCCATGTACTTTGTGCTAGCGTTGATGTTAAAACGTGATGATGAAAAATTGCTTCTGCGACATGTTTTCGGTTTACTTTAAGGTGATTTCAAAAATGCACTGCTGTGCGCAACGCGGCTCTTGCAACAAAAAGGAATTTGGTGTTTGTGAATGCAGTCACACTGTATTTCACAAGTAGTGAGTGAAGTTACTGAGAAGTCATAATTTAGCCGTTGCCGTTAACGCGGCAGTGATTGTTTGCTTCGTGGCACGCGGTCGGGGATTGAATCCATATTTTCTATGGAATTTTCCGAACATTTACAGCACGCTTTGTTGTGCATGTCATCTAGCAGATTTACGGGATGGTCGGATCAGCAAATCAACACAACTAGGGTACAACACGTCTAAAACACGTTTTGGCGAACAGATTTTAAAATGCCGGATTCTCAACGCCAAGGCCATAAATGTGGCAGGGTAGAATTCACCAGCAACGCAATGCGAAAATACTGCTTCGAAAATTGACCGTTGAAACTTGCTAGGCTTCAAACCGGCGACGTCTTACACTAAGATGTCAAAGTACTGCTGGCTTACCATGCTTTGGACCTTTCAGTCTTGCAATGTTATTCTGCTGTGGTAGAATGAATGCAGATTATGACATCTCTTGGTTCAAAACTTGTAGAATGTACCTATGCTATTAGAGGTTGACAGAGTTTTAAAATGAAATATGCAGCAAACTATAGCTTTTCTCTTCAACCTACTTTCAGTTTAAAAAGTTCAATAAGTTACTCATTCACAATCGTTTGCGCTTCTTTCGCTTCAGGCATGCATCGTGTTCAAATTTAGTGTCTACCTCGTTTTGGAGCGAAAATCAATAGGAAAAACCAATAGGCAGCAGTACTATCTATTGTGAGAAATTTCGTAAATGCTCATTAACGGATAGAGGTATTGCCAGTAACTAACGTTTCATCATGTGAAAGTACAGTTTGAGCGCAACTGGGAAATTGAATTTATTCCAGCTCCTCAAGTTTCTTAAGCAGTCTTGAACGTGGTGCAACACTTGTTGGTTGTGTACAAGTTGGGTGCGATTGTCTGGGATTGCAGTGCCGTCCACACTATCACGCTGCCGTGGTTGCAAGAGAGAGCGCATGTGCTTTGCCAGTTTCATCTTCTTTTCTTGCTTGATTAAACACGTAAATATGTACCAAAGCTACTATTTTTATGATATTTTTCTGATTTCTCGTTTAGATCATGTGTGTGAGCAAACAGTGCTTTAGTGTGGGGCAGTAACGGGACAATAACTATGGAAAATTGTTGGAAACATTTCAGCTCAAAGTTTGTTGCGATGTTAATTTTTATCAAAAGAGGCAAATATTTTTCGCTTGATAATGACTGAAAACTGTTGGTTGTTTATTGAAAATTCACACTTCACCCATGGCAAAAGAGATCACAGCAAATAGGCATCGGTGAATTTTAGGGTTTTATACAAAATGAATACCTAAAAGATCGCCTTAAAATAGAGCTCTCCCGACATGGATAGTTCTGCAATGTTACTGAGCAACAACGAAGACCATTTTTTAGGAAAACGGTCGAGTTACTCTTCGTTACAACGTTGGATTCGGGGACGTAGTCGTTGTGGAACCGATGGATGTCGCTGACGGTGCTTACCACATCGTGCAAGTGAAGAGAAGAAGAATGAATGCAACATTACGTGTTGACAACTTTCCAGAGAGGATTTTTGTCCCGCAAGGTAATTACGGTGGACGCTGCCTGCATTGCTTACACCATAGGTGTCAAACTCTGGCCCTCGGGCTGAATTTGGCCCGCAGTGTAATTGCATTTGGTCAGCGAAGCAATGCAAAATGTTTACTAGAGCAGACCAGTCGGTATGATATGGCGCAAGTACCACTAAAACTTCAAAACCCAGAATGCTCTACTGATTTTTAAGGGCGTCTTTCAAGATAGTGACCGCCAATGTGCTGTGACGTCACACCGGTCACACTGACCTCATGTTATGGAGATTTTTTCAATAAATAGCAATGTTGATCCGCGGCTTTGTTCAAGTTTTAAATTCTGACCCACTGATTGTTTGAGTTTGACACCCCTGGCTTATACCTTTATACTTGTGCGCTGGCCTTCAACGGTTGCAGCTGTCAAGTAGAAAACGCATGAGCTAACATTCGCTCATTGGAAATTTCGCTTGTCGATGCTCTGAAGTGATAATGCAGCCTTGATGCTAAACTATCTATTTTTGAACTTCGTGCAGATTGCGCATGATTTGACCTGGCGTGCAAACAGCGACTGTAGACAGCGTGTTGGGCTTGTGCGTGTTTACGTGGTGTGTTAGCGTGTGTGCAGTGACAGCAGAGCTTTGAAATGCTCGACTGGTGCATGTGCATCCTTATCTTTAATGTTATTTGATTGGATATATAAATTCATTACCTGCGTTTCTAAGAGCTTGCTCTCTGATTAACGCACAAACCACCAATCTCACTAACTATTCGAAGAGATTTTCGAGACAATATTGGAAGCATTTTCTTATCGGCAAACAGACTATGTATAGAAAAACAGTGAGCATCACATGACTGAGATTTCAAGTTCCTAGCCTCGTAGAATTGGTGTCTCGTTTCTAGAACCCCCCTGCAAAAAGACAAATACATACGAAACCACAGGTCTGCATTTCATTTGCATTTTGATGAATTCTTCGTAGATGCGTCACGTGAATTTAAAAAGCTTTTCAAGCCGAGCGTATTCGCACGGAGCGGTTTTATTCAACACCAGCTGATATGAAATATACTGTACTGATTTTACAATTTTTCCAGAAAGCATTTACCTTACATCAATTGTAAGAAACAAACCTCAAATGTATGTAGGTAGTGCTTGTCATGGGTCAGTCAATTTATGGGTCTTCTTGCAGAAACTTGCGATGTTTTCAAACATATTCAAATAATAAATTATTAGACTTATTCAAAAGTCGCAAGCATGATACAGTAGCAACTTTTCAATCGGTGTGTAGTTTCCTCTTCCCTGGTCATCAGTGGAGTTGCTCCATTGATTAATCCTTGCATTCGAGTTGTTAGCGGTTCAAAGTTGGCCGCCACACTCTGGGCCACGTCGAACTTTAGTTTCGCAGTTATTTCATTAGTAGTTGTGCAAAGGGCATCTGGTTAGTTGGTTGCCCTTGTGCATTACAAGCACTAAAAAGCCTAATTTAGTAGTTGCATGAAAACTCCTGAAGCAGGGGCGTACCGAGGGGGCACAATGCCTCAGGCACCGAATCACTGGGGCGCCGGAAAGTCCCAACAACGTCGCAAGTACTTTCTACAATACAGTACAAACTTGTGTCTTGCCCCGGGCGCCATCTAACCTCGGCACGCCCCTGTCTTGAAGATAGGAAACTGATTGAAAAACTTTTGAAATAAGTTGAAAATGAGAATTTGTCTCCTCGTGAAACTGCAGCTCATCAGCAACTTGCACGGTAAAAGTATGCCACCATTTTGATCTGGTGCTGAAGTTATATTGTCCCAAAGCGGCATCCCCGCGACACACTTGAATGAAGGACTCGTCTTCTCATAATTCACTTGCTTCAGGAAATCGCAAATCGCTTACTCGCTATGCCCATATATGCTATAACGTCGAGATCTCACTCCCTATTTTATTGTAGGGGATGCACGCACTCGTTTTGCTCTTGCAATGCCCGCGATACCACCCTCTGTTCTCCCCGCTGTTGATAAGTGGTTGACAAGCAAAGGTACTAACATGTTTTGATTTTGTACTTTTTATTTTACTAACATATTGCATGCTGTTTGCTTGCGTTTTGCGCTTGAAAGTAGACATCGCCTATTTCTTCAAAGATAACAACCACCTGTTTTACTAACTCCTGTGTTTGTCGATCCAGTTAATATGTTCATTGCTCGCTGATTAAATCAGCTGCTAGCATGTTGATATTTGCCTATCGTAATAAGCTTTGGCAGTGAGAATATTGATATAACGTGATAACTTTCTGTTGTTTCCTGAAGTCACAGACCACAGTACAGATACAAAGATGCAACAAACCACAGGGTCATGCAAATGATTCTGTACCAACCAGATTATTAAAAAATACATTTTAGATGATCAAATACTTTTGATGTTGATAGGCATCGATGTGCTAATTTCAAATGCGGAACAGTTTGATTAATTATCTCTATTTGTGAATCCTTCAAGGGCTCTGAGTAATAATCCGATCATTAACGTTAATGCAAAGTTGTAAATTGCTTTCTAGAGTTTTTACATCCAAAACAACTTTGACTGGAAGATGCATGATAGAAATTTGGATGTGCAACTATATCTTCTAGAATGTAGATGAAAACTTGCTTACTGTTGGAGGAAATGCTTTAGGCAGAATCAGTGGTTAACCTTGCTTTCTGAATGTACTCAGTGTATGGTCTCCGAATGGAGGCGTGGGTTCGAATCCCACTTCTCACACCATGTATTGTTACGGCGCAAACAGTAAAAGTCAAAACCCGAGTACACTCAAAACCTGGAACTCGTTCAACGCGACAGCCCCGGCACCAACTAACTCCGCAAATATGATGCGTGCAACGAAGGTTGATCGCGAGCCGCCTCAGGCTAGAAACGCTGCACATATTGCGAAGCGAGCGCGGCGCGTTCCACTACACTCTGTGTTGTTTTTTTCATGCAGCTCAACAAAGAACGGTCTTCAATTCCCAGGCTACTATTCAAGTTGGTGGTTTGCTTTCTGACCTCACTTTCTCATCTTCCTCATTACCACGTAAAAAGAGATCACCAAGAATTATAAAACCGTTTCGCGGACAGATAACAGGCTTTTTTTTCAATGATGTGCGAGTTTTGGAGTTGGCTGCTAAAGGTAAAATGATTCGAGAAACCCTGACCTGGTTTCTTTTTACTACTGTCACCATCAAAAATGTATACAATTTTACTGAAGTACACTTATCAAAGTTAGCATAATCGTCTGGTGTCGCCATTCGACTAAAATTCGTTTTCTGCTCAGTGTATAACTTTATGAAAGAATGAACAAAAAAATATTTACAAGAGATGTGTCCATGCAGGGTTTCCAACGCTACACAAAATATGGAAAAATTTTGAAATAAATTATTTTTGTTTCAATGAAAAGAGCAATGTTGCGAATTAAATGAAACCATATTCCATTCCGCATGGTTGTTTCTTATAGCACTTCACTACTTCCAAGTCGCAATGTAATGATTCCTACTTTTTACAATTTACTTGTTTTCTTAATCCACCGTCTATTGTGAAAAAAAACGCTTTCGTGAGATTCATACCATTCCGCTGATACTTTTTACAAAGCAAAAACAACCATTTTTGGAGAAGAGCAACCGATTTCAGGTCTCCTGATTGGTAAATTGGTTTGCGGATCATTTGTAATTTAACTTTCCGAACTTTCTTAAATGTTTTCTGATGGGAAGAACGGCTAATTGTTATTGTTCTAAATGTCAGTGATATGTGATGCTTCTATTTGGTCTGATGCTTGGGAGCAAACCCCCGTCCGAGAAATTGTATTCTTCGCAATCATTTATATCTTCAGTATGTTTGGTGAAACACAGGGTGTTTTTCTCAAATCGAAACTTTAAAATAAAAGTGTTGATACAAGCTTTTAACACCATCCCAGGCATTGAAAAGTATCTGAAGCACTCAAACCGTTACTGTTTTTTTGTGAAAAACCTATTTATTTCGTACTACATTCTTAGTTGTAGGAAGCAGGTAAAGCTTTGGGGTTTGGCCCTCATGATTTTTTTCAGCCGTATCACTTGCAGACTCTACTTGTTTTTCTCTTGCAAACTGATTGTTTTGTCGAATAACAAAACCTTGTGCATCGTACTGCGTAAATCATATCTTCAGCTTCCGACGTATCCGTTATTTTCGCTTCAGAAACTTCAATACACCTCTTGCAATACACACGTTGTGAATTCTCGCTAAGTAGGAAAAGCGAAAATCAACCAAAACCGAATCGATGTCGGTCACAAACACCTCTCGTATCCAATCCTGTAGTTTCATTGCGAAGAATCTTACACTGAAATAAAAACGTCGTCATTGAGGGCAAAACGTTGCGAAAGCTGTACCAGTGTCTCTTTTCACTGCAAGAGTTTCACAGCGAATTTTCTTAAAACAGGTGACAGGAACGTTGACGTATACGGTGATGTCATCAGAATCGGTGGCCCTGACGTTTCTCCGACTTTGTCTACATTGCAAAATCCAACAACTACGATGGCAACTTTGACGTTTTTTACCACAACAGGTTCTTCTGGAAATGTGAGAAAAACATTTGCCTTGTGCTGTACACATCACAAAATTTTAAAACAAAGTTCGCTACCATACCGTCACCCAGTGGCGGATCTAGACTTGGACTTAAGAGGGAAATGACAAATACGGCATATTTTGTAGCAAAATGCTTAAAAAGTCAAAGCTTATTTTTCGAACTCTAATGCTAGCAAAATATGTGGGCATTACCCTGTGTACACCCTTTTTTACTCTTTTCTCGGTAACGAGCAAAAAGTCATTCATTTCTTTACCTAAAATATTCAGCGTTTCTCTACTTTCCCAGACTTCTGCCATGCACACTAGTAAAAACGACCTCCTATTCACCCAGGATGTGTTCTCAAAATTAAAAATGGGTGTAAATACTCAAAAGGGCCTCATTTCAAGTGGCTGACGTGGTTTTTTGAGGGGCCATTAAACCAAGTGGCCCGCCACCATCACCCGATGGTCCGCCACTGCCGCAAACGTACGGTGAACATAAATATCCATAAGTTTTAATGCCACTTTTTCAAGGTAAATCTATACAGGCTGAAGCAACCTCTGCAGCGTAAGCCTTGATTACGGCTACGGTACTTTACCCAACACCTATTTGCTCATGTATTCATCTTTCGTTTAATCAACAGAAAATTAGAAAAATTATACTTTTTCTTTAAAAGCTTCATCAAACCGGCCGAAAACAAGAACTTCTGTTTTGCTCTTAATTTTTCCATGGTATGTTTTAAAGCTTTAAAGTTTCTGGGTTAAACCTTTCGTCACAACATTTTAAAGGGAACAAGCGTTGTTGAATGCGACGATGAAGATCTGTGTCCTACTTCATCAGGTAAGCTTTGTTGCATGTGTGTCTATGGTCGTTACTTCACGCTCTGTGTTGTCCGCTATTGCTTTTTGGGCAGCTCCCACTTTTGCGAAAGCAATAGTGCTCGTCCTCAAAATTCGACAAAAGTCAGCTTGCATGTACCCAGCGTAACTTTTGGTTTCGACTAATTAGAAATCGATCGTGTTTCTGTTTCGTAAATATTTCATGATACAGCGAACAGAAAAAGAGGAGATAGTCCGCGCTCTACCTCCACGATCTCTTTAGGCCGAGTATTCAAAACTCTTGCCTGCGTTTTATCCCAATTTACTGTTGTGTTCATTGGCGCTTTGTTTCCGTGGGCCGCTTGAGTTAAAAACAACGGCTCTCGGTTTCTTTGTTACGCAACACTGTGTTTGCCTTGCCGCTAACTGTCCGTTGCACTCTTTTTATCCCACAACCTCTTGCAATTCACCACTTTTCACCGGCAAAACTTAATCAGGCTATTACATCCCGCCGAACAATTGCAACACTGCAAGCTATGTTGCATTTGTCGATAAGCTTTCACATTTCGTGTTTCTGGGCATTACGATCATTTTCTCAAACGTACTGAGGTGATGGTGCTGATGACCCATCCCATGCTCAACAGCTGTTGTAATCAAATATGCAATGACGTTATTAGTTCGGTAAAAGCGAATCTATCATCTTCCGAGCACACGCGGTCTTCCGAACGTTTGCGATTTTAAACCTTTTAAGATTTTCACAATTAATTTAGAAAATTTGCTGCAAATTCGTTTATACAGTGATTGCAGATTTATAAAATTAACGACACTCATACCCATCTTATCTATTTGCCTTGCATGGTTTCACAAACATGGAGTTTTAAAAAGTAAGTAATTTATGAAAAAGGTGTTGTTCTCCGTATGTCAAAAAGGCTGGATCCGAGATTAGTTCTGGATTTTTAATCCTTTTTATAAACAATGTGAATTGTGTGAAGGTACATGCTAGAGCCGTCGCTATGGAAATTTATTTCCTTTTCCATGGCAAATTTTCGTAAAAATTTTTTCGAAATTTTTGAAAAACGACTGTTAGTTCTAATCATTGTCAGTGTCATCCTATCTCGGTTTTTTGATGTGGTTCCAGTTGAACCAATAAGTCAATATATAGTATGTAGTGAACTGCACTCCCCAACGTTTGTCGAGTTGTGTGTATGAATCCTTCGGCTGTCCCACATGCAGTTCGGACGCGATTAACTTACATCTCTGTTGGTATTTCACGAGTTAACAAAAAAAAATCAGTATCACCATAGTTCTACTTAAATTAGACTTTCCGCTTTNGAATAGCTTTATACCCGAAGTGATGGCAGCTTGACTGAACCTTTCGTACTATGTTTAATGACGTTTTNAAAGCAACGCTTCGCAACGATTAATGTCAAACACCATTCTTCAAATTGTTTTAAANAAGTGAGCNACACGCCACAAGCATTGACGTATTGTATAGAATAAGATGTAACTTTCCTACTTGCTGAAATCTTGTGCAAAGTGTCTTTAACTCCATGCAATTTTACGTCTTTTCGGGACATCCAAGGTATGAGGTGCACCATCAAGTGACTAGCGTATACACCAAAGTCATTAAAGGACTGTTATACTTCGTACCCTGACGCTTCTTTGTCTAAACTCTGCGCTTAATTAAATGGTCAAACCCTCAATCTTTAAAAATGAAAGGGTGAATGATGCCTCATTTAGATACAGTTTTCTATTGTTTCGGCAAGGGTTTGTTTGTAAAATACAACGTTTGCGTGATGACGAAATACGTTGTTAAAGCTACAGATTTGGACACTTTTCAGATAAATTGGAATTTGTGCATAAGTGAATCTGGCAATGTGGGGGTCATTTTTTCCACATTGCAACAATTAACTGATTTTTTGGTTCATGAAACTATGCCGAAAATCAATTTTTATCACCTAAAGTCTTTTCCATTCTAAAAAAGTTTTTTGTACCTTTGCTTGACAAAAAAACAATGCTTTCATGACGTCGATCATGAACAAGACCAAGGTTAACAGGTGGTTTGCCAAGTTAAAGTTCCCTGGGAGAGGCAAGGTTTATGCCAATCGCAATTTTAAATGCTAATGTAAAAGTATTTTACAAGGAACTCAAGAAAAAACGTTCACAGTTATATCCCAAACTTCAGTTGCAATTGAAACTTGCTGCTTTTGAATATTGTTTAAAGAAGCTGACAACAATTCACTCACGTCCTGCTTTTTTGTGATATTTTGCGTCTAAAATATAAAATTTTAACAGATGATGAATATTGTTAATCTAGCGAGTTAAATACCAGTAGAGGAAATGCATTTCTAGTCTACATAAAGTCCAGATCATGAGCCTTCATGGAGTTAAATAACAAGAATGCTTTTTCGAAAAATTCGCTCAAAGGGAGTCACGGCTTTTATAATCGCGAATTGGAATTTCATGCTCAAGGAAAAAGATGGGACAAGTTTCGTTGCAAACAAAAATCTCGGATCTTGTCCTGTGAATAAACAAATGTGCTTGCATGAAGAGACAAACGTTGTTCCTATAGTTGAAGTGCATGCTCGCTAATGCTGGAAAACCACGTTGGCCGCTTTTATGTTGTTTGTGAGATAAAATGTGTTGCTCTTCTGAATTTGAATATTAAAACTGTTCATATTTATTGGAAGCTTGCAACTTTCAAAAGCTTTAAGCGCTAAAAGCGAGCAGTAGGTGTGTGTTAAATGCAAGTCGTACGCGACATATACCTAACAATGTATTTTTTTCTTTTGTTTGCACCTTCCTTTTCCTGACCCGCACCTTTAATGGCTGACCGCGCAGGCTCCGGCGAGGGCTCTGGGTTTACAGACACTTCTAAAATCGAACCCTATCAAAACCCAAAAGATACCAACGTAGTAAAAGCAGTCGAACCTATTGAACCTGACTTGGATTGGTTACTTTGGGAGTATGGGTTCATAACCACAGTCAAGCCTGCTACGAGTACAACACCAGTCTTACAACCTGTAGAAACACAAAACAATGAAATATTTTTTGACGAGGAATCAGAGAAAGCGTACCACGATGTTAGCACTGACAGCAGTTCACCAACTTCTTCACCTGTGACTAAAGCTCCAACCACAAAAATACTAAATCCAGTTGAGCTCAATTTGAATGACACCCTTACTCTATTTACATCCGAGCCGGAGAGAGATGACGATAAGTCCAACAAACGCGAAAACAGTAAGTCCAACTTTGAAAAAAGTGCAGAAGGACAAAAAGAACTAAACCTGGACGAAATTCTGTTACTTTTCGTGACTGACACTCGAAACAGCGGAACTGATGGAAGAGACAATGTGTTGGCTTACTCTACAGCTGGCGTTGCAGGTGACTTGTCACACACTAATGCCTTCACGGATGATTCCACCACAGAGGTAACTTCAACATCACCTAAATCAAAACTGGAGTCTATAGATGTCGCGACAGAATCAACGGACGTATCGCATAAATTAAAGATGGAGTCCTCTGCTGTTACACCGACTGAAACAAAGACACTGTCCACAAAAACTGATTCCTCGTCAGACCAAATTTGGCTGCCGGTAATGGACCCTGTAGTTCAATTGCCTCATGCTCCAGAAACAACCCTTGTTGACGATATTCATGACTTCAACAAACACTTGTCGCTCGAGGTTAGCACCACACAACCACAACACTCGATATCACCGAGGACAAACTTTGTAGGACAAACGTCAACCGATTTTTCACCATTTTTGCCTAAGCAGAGAAAAATAGCAGACATCTCTTCTACCCAAGCAGCATACACACCAACTATTACTGGGGCTACTTCGATATTTTCTCACCCCGACCCCATCCTACCAGGTCAGATGGGCCCACCGGATCCCTTGACTACAACTGTTGTTGTGGAAGCGAGAGATCAAGAGAATGACGACACCACCACCACCACTTCATTGTTAACTGACGCAACCCAAACAACCCGCATAAGAGGGTCAGAACTGACTACTACGAAAACAAGATTATCTTCCCTGCCATCGCCGGTGCCTCAAACCACACCCGCGCACTTCCCCCTTCCTTTTTCACCTCTTTTTCGTACTAGCTCCGCGCCACCTCCCTCACCTCGTGTTTTTGCTTCCGATGATGACATTCATGACTCATCAGACAACATCCGCACCGCTGGCGACTCTTCGAAGTCCAAAAGCAACTTCAGCCAAAACACTGGGGCTTCCATCATGAGCAACATCACGATGAAAACTGGCGAAGGGACACCGCAACCAGGTTCAAAAGTCCCTGTCGCTGCTGGAACGACAATGACGATAGCAATGATCGCCGGCATAGCTGCAGCCGCTCTATGCTGCGTCGCACTACTTCTGTGTCTTGTTTACAAATGCAGGAAGAAAGACTCAGTTTCTTATAATGTTGGCAAAAAAGAAAGAGAGTTTATGAACGGCAGTACGCGGGGTGCGGCGACAAAGAACGGTTCGGTGAAGCGAGGGCCGCAAAATCACGAGACGGACAAGGAGTATTACGTATGACAGCGAGCTAGAGGCTCGACTGTAGACCTGCCGGGCCATTCAAGAACTCGAGGTCTTTGTCATACACGCAAGCACTTCCGCATACTTCTTTCACGACTGAAGCAAGTTTTTGCTGTAATTTTGTACTTGCGCCAGAGTGAAACGAAAACATGCTTACTCTCCCTGAAAGCCAACAAAATCCAACGTGACGGGCATAGCGTTGCTTTGCAATTATGCAGTTTCTGCGCGCTATCAATTGAAATCACTGCTGAATTTTTCTATATTCGTGGGGCTGCATTTTATGATGGATCGCCGCAACTGTGCTGTTAATTTTTTTAGTGGATGCTTTGCCACAGTACTTCGCTTGCTAAGGCTGTAATCAACCGTCCTATCCTTGTTGCGCACCCATGCTGTTACATATCGACACTACTGTTTTACAGTCTTGGCGTTCTTTTTAGCGCTTATAAAAGCAAACAAGATTTGTAGGCAAAAGAAACGATTGTCATCTCGCGCAATGGTATGAATATATCGTAACCAACTCAAGAAAACTCCGGCAAGTTGCATTGCCATAGTGCCATTTTTTGTGTTGAAAACTATCTAACTTAGTGGTTCTTAACCGAGGGGGAGCACCTCCCCAAGGCATGTCAATGAATTTCCATGGGGGCGCGATTCCTTACACGCTCTACAACATTGAAAATTTTTGAACGGGAAAGTGTTCTGTCCAATTTTCTTATTTAAAGTTAGGGTGGAAACAAAGGACAACCACTTAAGGGAGGCGTGGTAGAGAAAAGGTTAAGAATCACTGGTAACTTCATGCATGGGAGTCGGAAGGGGGCTTGCCCCCTCTGGATTTTGAACATTTCAGCAAAAAAAGGTTATTTTCTTAGTTTCGAATGGGAAAAAATAAATTTCACCTCTTTCGGACCCCCCTAGAAAAATTTTGGAAAATCCCCTTGTGGCCCCCCTGGAAAAAACCTTCCCGACGCCCACGACTTCATGCTTTCATAACCTAAGACCGAGCCAAACATCTTCAAAGGATTCTCGGGTTCAGTTTGAAGATCACGCTAAGTCCTAAGATCAACGCTGGTAATGGACTAACATGAAACGTTGCGCATGTCGTAACTTTCTGGTTCTAAACCACTCATAAATTAGTGACATAATATTTGTTACGTCAACGACAGACCACTACGTACTAAAAATACAAGAGAAACTCATGTACAAGGCGCAGTTATATTCTTTTAGGACGCAAAGGAGCCATCAGACTTTTACTAAAGAAAAAATGTATTGTGCAAACAACTTGTGACAAAGCTCACAGACATTTCCTACNACACTTTGTGCAGTATTTTGTTGCGTAGATCGATATACAGGAAATGTGTGCTTTATGCTATGTATATAAAGGACAGCAGTGACTGCGTTTGAACGATTTCAGTTAAACTCCGTATAACAATCGAAATTTGTTTTCAAGATGCGATTTGGGATGATAATAAAATATCACTGAACAACATATTAAAGTTTTCGAATCGCGCGCTTACAACTAACTTTAATAATACGGCTTCACACCTCCCTTGTAACTTTAGTTTGGTGCCCCTTCCAGTAAATGATCCCCCCAGACTCGGAGCGAATCTGCATCTCGATGAGCTGGAACTGAACGAGGACCCAAGGAAATAGAGTCCGCGTCGCGAGTGAAATATAGTGATGCTTCCTAGATGCACCGCGACCATCCCGTGCGAAAACTGAAGAACAGTCTGAAAAGCTTTCTTCCTGGGAATTACGAGGAAGCTCTCGTTTCGAAACAACGTAAATTCAGTCAGTCACCACTTTTATTTACATCGAATCAACAAAAAGCAAACAACAGTATGCTGGCGCACGTCGGATTAAAATCCGTACTTTGCACGGCGCCGATGGAATTGCGAAGCTTTGACGGCAACGTACGCGATAAAACCACCGACACACAAGTGCGAATGGTTAATTAAGCGGTGAGGTTTACAATGAAAACACATGAGGCAGCTGATCACAACCACTCAGAAGTAGAAATGTTACCGAGGTATCACTGAATAACGACACCGGCTCTGTTGCAAATATCGCAGAAATATCCACTAGTTAAACCTTTGAGTCACGAAGTTTCAACTTCTTGCGAAAACATTTTCAATTCGACGAAATTGCAAAACGTAAGATTCACTGTTACGCGATTTACTCAAACAGTGACGAATATACTAAAGCAATGGCAATTGTGGCGCCAAACCGATCTTTTTTTCTCGTTACGTGAAGAGTCGAGTTTTCGAACTCGGAAGTTTGTTCCAGAAATGTTGCACGTCAAGAGAGCAGCGAAAAACAAATTTCAAATGACTGCCTTATCCACTTTGTTTTACTGCTTCAACTTCCAGCGTTGCAATCGCATAAAAACTCGCATGCGATACAGTACAGGATGATTTTATTTCATAAAACATCAATGGGAATTCGCAATTCATTGACAACGGTTCATGAGGTCAACATGACATAGACTTCTAACCACACTTGCCTCGTTGAAAGATCACGTCATTCCAGGCTTTAGAAGCAATAAGCTTCTTTGCCTCAAAGTTTTCTTGACGAAAACTAATCCGCATCGTAAAAAACAATTGCTTATTTTTAAATTAACTACACGCCATTTAAAAAGCACCTTCGGATAAGCACAAAACCGTTTCGCATAAATTCTCACTTCATTTGCACAAGTAACTTTATGTTGATCGAAAAAAGGAAATTGTAGAGCGCACCTGAACGATGTGGTGCTGAGATGGCGATTGACAACAACTGCATTTGCTACTGATCGGCCATTCTTCAAAAACTGACAATTCGCGAATCTGCCAATAACGAAAAACTTGATTCGCGGCGGCCATTCGACAATACTGATTGCTTTTTTCAGTGACTGTGATCAAAAAAATGCTGCTGTCGAAATATTGCAACAAATTGTGACGTCAAATATATCATACGCAGGCGAGCGCTCAAAACACTGATCAAAGGAAAATAATCGCATGATTAAAATGGAAAGATGTTAAACACACAAAAATTGATTCGAACGGCAGCGCGTTCGTCGCAACTTTCAACGCATGGAAAACAGCAGCATTTTCGATTTATTCNCCAACTTCTTNTCATTTGAATGACGATTCAGCATGCGGACAGTTACAGAGCACGGGTTGCGATACAAGTCTCTCGGTATGAGGTATAAGTCTCACAGTATGAGGTACTACAGCACAAAACAACTGCAATGGTGCGATGGCCGTTGAAACATATTAACAGTAACCACGAGCAAAGGTAATACCGGAACACCTAATCGAACAAAAAATAGCGAAGTGACCCCGCCGGACAAAAATTTCGCTGGAAAAATTAAAAAATCCACCTGCTAACCCTTGTAAGTTCGAAAGCCTGTTTTCGGTAAACCTTCAGAAGTCTTTAGAATTGTGTTTTTAATTATTATTTGCTTGTGCTTATGCACAGTACCACAGGTTCGGATTTTTTCTCCCACTTTGTTTCTGACATCCACGTCTGGCAATGTTTAACTTTCACCCCCCGCACTTTGCAGCTCAGCAATCTTAAATTAAAGTGAAGATGGAGTTAATACCTATGACGTAACCTCGGATCTATTAGGGACGCGACTAATGGGAAAAAATGAATCGGAAGAAATATTATGCGATTTCATCAAGCAGCAGTTTTGATTCAATACCTACCAAATCACTAAAATTAACAATCGGACCCACTCATACTACAGTACTTCTAAACAAATTTCTATTCCTGAGGATCCTAAAGAGTAAAAAAAAATTGCTTTTGTCATCCACTAACCATTACTAAACATAAGATGGATATTACGTGCAGTCGGTACAAAGCGATGATAGCTATCGTATTGCAGCTGTTCTTGAACGGAATAGTCAACATCTCCCAGCACAAGGTGTTGAGCTGCAGTGGCAAGGTCACCGCAGACGCAGCAGCCCATCAGAACGCAATCCGTCATCTATCACAGCCATTAACTGGATCGCTTCACAGCGGAAATCATAAAATCCTGGAAAACAACCTGCATTGTCCAACAGCAGCAGCGCAACTGCTGCTGCGAGATCTACTTCCTTGCGCAGCAGAATTGACTTATCGGGGCCGAGCCACACTCGACTGAAGAGACTGCGCAAAAACTCCAACTGCAGACATCTACAGGAAAGTTCGCACAAAACCGCACTGTTTTAGAAAGGGGAAGATGAGTGGGCAATGACGAATGGTCAAGGCAGGCCCGCAACCAGGGGGGGAACGGGCAATTGACCGCCCACCGAAATTTTCAAAAACACTGTTAAAGCTCCAAGAAGTCTTTTAGTTGTTGGTTATAACAACAAGTTACACTCATTTTGCCCCCTCCGAAAATTTCAGCTGGTCACGAAATCAAGGTCCATAAGTTTATTTAATAGCAGGATATTCGACGGGCGGTTAGAGACAAGAGTGATATCTCCGATCCTGCAAGCGGATTGCAACATTCGGCCCAACGTGATGTGTCGTACGTTTCTTCACGGAAATGCGCAAGGAATCAAACCTTGGACTTTACCTGGATACGGCTACAACCGTCGGCGATTTCAAACATGCAACGTTGAAAGTCTTTGCCACCAAGTTTGGACCAAATACGCGGGTTGCAATTATCACGTCATGCTAAGTGGGCCTGCCAAGGATAAAGTCCAAAGTCTTCATTTGAGTCATCATTACCAAACAGATGATGAGGTTAAGAACTTCTGTGGCATGGTAGGTAGTTTTGCGCTTCCTGGATCACGAGTTTCATGAGGCATTCTGATGCAACAAAGGCATTTGACAGATCACGCAAGATCGGTCGAACGTCACAAGACCGAGATAGCTCCGCTAGCTTACGTACACGCCCTTTCTGGCCGAGAAATGCAGAGTGACACCGATGACGGAGAAAAATCTACGCGAGAGATGGGATCATGGTTTCAAACAGAGGAGTATGCACTTCCACTGAGTTTGTCGAAAAAGATGGCGCAGACGCCTCCGCTGCAGTGCTTTCCGAAAGACGCAAGAGGAAAACGCGGAAGAAAACCTTTGTAAATAGAAACTAATTAATCTTCAAGTACAACTCAGGAATATCTGCACGAGTCAACTGCGAGATGCTGCAGCAAATCCTGCAAGGCGTCGAACACAGATCACGGAGATAACTGCATCCTTGCTATATCCTGAAAGACACGAGGCCATTTTCACTAATAAGCATTACTCGAATTGTGCACATGCTTTGAGAGCGGTTGCTTCGTTCTTGCATGCATCAAACGAGATTGTCGCCAAACTCATAACTCACAACCACCAGCAAAATGAATGTAACTCCTCCATGACAGTGTATGATTAAATCACAAGCAGTGAAAACTGGCTTTTAGCAATTAAAGATGTGGGCCACACACAGCAGTGTTGAAACCAGGGCTGTTGAGCCGGAATTCAAATTTCAGACTCCGGCTCCACCATCTAAAAGTTTTGGCTCCGGCTCCAGCCATCCAAAATTTCTTGGGCTCCGGCTCCACAGCCCTGGTTGAAACTCTGGTCGCAATAAGCTAGTTCATGCCTGTAGCTGTTTCGTAGATCAGGGCTTCCTAAACCATTCTGCTAACTACCTCTTTCAATTTATTAAGATTTTTGATACCCTTCACTTTTAGCAGTGGTAAACAAGTTCAAAGATATATTTCAGGTATTTTCGGAAACATTTGAGTCCTATCTTCTGGTATTTGACAACAAACATTGTTAGGATTAGCACAACTCAATTATTCAAAGTGAAAAGTGCAACTGGATTTTATTGCATAGCAAATCCAACCGTGGCCCAATGTTTATTAATGCTGGTCTCAATGCAGTTTTAATGTTGTTAGGACGTGAACAGTATCTTGTTTCGAATGCCATCAACGTTGAAACAGCGGACTCGCACAAACTTGTTAAAGCAAGTGGCGGGAACACAGTTACTACTGCATCAGATCTTGGAAATTTTGTTCTGAAAAGAAGCCAAAAATCTCCTGCGGTGCACGCTCCACACATGGACTGGCACAGCAGCCCCACCTGTGTGAAAAGTCGTCAACCTTTAGCAAAACACCTATTCACGCAATACGTTCGAGTCTTTAATCAATAAGCGAGATTTTCGTTGTTCGAGAACCTAGTGCTCTTTGATGGGACAATAAAACCATTAAAATAACGAAAAAAACGAAACCCACCCGGTTGCGCCACAAAAATAAAGAGTTCATTTGTCGCTATCTGCTTCTACACGTATTCCATCGACACGGAATTACTGGTATGCGTTAACTATATGCAACGAAGTCGCACTCTAGTAGTGTTGACGTAAAGTCTACACTTCAGTTAAGATTGATCTTTGAAGTATTTTTAATGATCACGGTTCGGAAGCCAGAGAACGTACAATCTATATAGATGTAATTTGAGTGAAATGGGAGTAACTCTCTGCGACTCTAAAACTCGTCGCACTTATGGATTACTAGACCAGGCGCAAAATCGTGTTCACCTGCGCCTGAGTTGAAACAATTTTTGGTGGACTTTTCGTCCAAACGATTGCAGTTGTCATTCAATTTTTGTCCTGGGAAGTTTTTGTTCGGTGCGTTTTTGCTGTGGCTGGAACCCGTACCTAACATCAAACAACAAATGCACCTGTCACTGTTAAAAGAACATTCCCACTGCACCTCACACAATGCACCGTCTTGTGAAGACCAAGCGCACCTCGCATTTACAACCGGCCGCGGAAAATTGCGCGTCGACCGCTCGGCGTGGATCAAACCTCGAATATGGTCACAGTAGCACAACTTTGATGAAGAGCTCGAAGGAAAACGATCGGCAAAAACATAGCCCTGGGAAAAAAAGGGTTGGTGCCTTCCTCGTGTTACCAGTGAGGGCCGGCGCTGTAGCATGAAGAAGCTGAAGCTAGCTTGATCAGCTTCGATTCGTCACCGAAGCCATCATCGCCACCACCGCCGCCATCACCGAAGATGACAGCATTGTGCGAATTGTTGTTGCTGTTGTTGACATTGCTGGAGGCGACCAGAGTCGACTGGAATGTGCTGCCGTTCTGGACGACCTCCATGTATCGGTAAGATTCACCCGCCTTTTCAGCGCTGTCAGCCGCGATTGCCTGTTAACGAGAAACGAAATTTTTGAACGTGCTTCTTCTGGGCAGCTACAATTAATTTTACAGGTGAGGCTGGAGTAGAACCATCGACGACGATGAGACCAAAAAATTGATGTTTAATTAAATAATCCCTCAGGGGATTAATTGGAAAAATGGATAATTAATTAAGTAATCCCTCAGGGGATTAATTTGTTCTTTTTAGTCATAAACTACCAACCACTAACGCTAGAAAACTAATCAAGGGCTCTAAAGATGCGGATTTTCGCGTAGTTTACTTTAAAACAAAAAAAAACTGCCTCTTGAATTTTTTTCTCAGACTCCGATAACATCATCGAAAATACCTTCGACCTCACCCAGTTGTGTCGGCCCTCTAAAGAAGCTCCAAACTCAAAACTTCACAATTTCTTTAAATTGAAACTACAAGACTTCCCTCCGAGTTTGAACAGCTCTCTACCCTTATCGGGTGGCAATTCATGGCCGAATGTGTACTTTCCCAAACTGTGTTCGTGCGCGACTTAGAATTTAAAGTCCACTTTCGCTGCGTGAGACGGCTGTATTTCAAACATAAAATCTGAAATATATCGGTTGGCCTTGACGTGGTCCCCACTTAAAAAATCTGGAAACGCCGCTGTGATGCCGCTTTCTTTTCATGAGGAGCAGTGCAGATGTTTACGCACCCAAAATGCTCCTACGGTAATCAGGACACCGACCCCGTTTAACTCAGGCTCATCTACGAAGCGCTCCGATGCCAGGTGCTGGACACGCTCGAATGCGCATATTTTGCCATCTTTTTCTGCGACCGCTATTAAATCTGCGAACTTTTTTTCAAAATTTCCTTCGCATAAGCTATGCGGCGTAATTTTTGTACTGCAAGTAGGGAAACAAACACATCTATAACCCAGAACGTGGTTATTGATTTAGCATCATAAAAATTACGATGCATACAATCGGTTTTGTGCAAAAGGTTCGAAGTATTTAGTTGTGAGCAAAATTGCCAATACAGAAGTGGGATACATTTTCCAGTTCGATCAGGGGGGTAACGAGGGGGGAAAGAGGGGCACAATTCCTCGGGCGCCGAATCACTGCGGGGGGTGGAAAAAAGTCCCAACAATGTCTCAACTACTTTCTTCAATACAGTACGTTGCTTTCGAAATACCTCAGGTTCGAACATAGGGGCGCCAAACTTGCTTCTTACCCCGGGCGCCATCTAACCTCGTTACGCCCCTGCGTTCGATACCAACGAAATCACTTTATCAAACGAGTCAGTAGGGAATTCTAACACGACTTACATTGGTCATGTTGGCTGCTTGCCTCTTAAGGTCAGATCTGATGAGACCTGCAAAGCAAAAGTCAAATACATGGTTTGGGCCGAGTCAGGTTCGAGGTATATGCGATCACTTCCGGTTGTAATCTGCAGCGGTTGAATCAATCCGGGCGATGCTGATTCGCAGCGAAACGAATGCTCGAGCGAGATTGCTGGCCGGAACGAACAAGACGCAAATTAATCGAACTGACGATCGCAAATGCAAAGTTACTTGAACTTCTGCTCTAATGGATTCGCCACCGCGCCACTAACTTAATTAGTATTGACAAGACAGACACTGCATTGATTTTTGTACGCAATGTGGACCGCACGTCAGCGAACTGCATCTCAGAAAATTGCGCCACGCTTCCCTTCCGCCAGGCATTGCATCGCAATGAGAAGTTTTCAGAAACAGGATTAAATTGACAAATTTAGAAAAAAAATCGATCATAATTCTGTATGATGTCGTCATAATGCGGAATTTGACGCAGAGACACGAACATTACCGTCCCAACATCGGTATATGACAAGTCACTGGTCGTGTGTAAATCAACTGCAATATGTTGACGCATGAAAAGATTAAAAGCGATGCTTAATTACGGTCGAGAGGATGATCGGATAGTTCAGCGAGCAAAGACTGACACACTGATTCATCCCACCTGTCATGATCGTGCCGACCAGCAACGCTATCGACATAAACAGGTTTGCTTCTTTGGGCGACCAGGGGAGGCCGAGCATGTACTGCGCGATAGAAGTGAACAAGAGGCCGAAGACCTAAAAAAGACAAATAGAAAATAGTAAGAGCGCTAGTTTTGGAAGGTGGTTTCGATGCATGCGAAGCACCAAGTTTCTTCTTAAAATACGATTTACCGGTAGCGTAGCCGTTTTCTTCGAGGCCCGAACTAATACCAACTCGAAATAGTTGCCTGATACGTTAATTGAAGAACTGCACACCCACTTGTGTTCATCTAATTTCTATACAATTGTTCCCGCTATTCGCGACAACCTTCTCCGCAGTGGCGTAGCCTGTCAAAAAATTTGGGGGAGGCCAAAGTGTTTGACTTTGGGCGAGCAGCAGTATTTTTGTTTGGGACGCCGCTTCTTAAAGCACAAAATGACTAGATACGCCAAAAAATTGGGAAGACATGACCCCCTAGGACCCCTGGCTACGCCTATGCTTCTCCGTCAATCATATTTGTTGCGTAGAACCAACCTAACACAACGTATAGTGCATAGTGCAGTCTTCATGACAGAAAGTTAAACCGCAGTCCTCAGAGAACAACTTTCCTTTCAGGATATTTATATCGAACACTTTTTATTCCACGTAGCCGCGGAAGCTATAAACGACAACCGGGTTGTCGGTTATTATTAACCTTAGTATAGGAGCAAGTATTGTCCTGAAATATAAGCTAAGACAATTTTTATGTGGACAATTTAAAAGTGTGCGGCGAATACCACGACATGTATGTTCATGGAACTATAAATGTTTTCGCCTCGAGTCCACAGTCCACGCCACTGTGCTAGTATCCACCATCACTGCAGAATAATTGGCGTTACAAATCGCACTCCATTCTTTTAAAAATCACGATCGAAGCAGTGCCGCATTTGCTTTGAAAACTTGCAAAAACGAAGGCTCATTATTTTCAGGAATGAAAGATTAGGAGTACACTTTTTGGTGGAATACTTCGCACTAGGCTGGTTTGAGTTCAACTATTTCAGCTAAAATCGAAATACCGGTAACTCAGATGGGGAAGATGTTCTCGACAGTTGACAGCAGGTTTACCAGGTGAAAAACAACAAAAAGGTCCAAAAATCATCCAATTACACGCATGTTCGCTGTTTCACAAGAGTAACAAAATGTAAAAAAACAGATGTTGTGAAACATGTAGCCTAATTATAAAGTCATTCAAAACGACTGTCCATATTTATCATTAGTTATAAAATTAACTATAAAGTATCTCACGAATTCACGTGTTTAAAACACATATGAGGCTTTCTTATCAGAAAAATAAATGTGCAATCTAAGACAAGCAAAATCAGGTACTAACTTCCGAGCACATTCGTATTTCCCTTTCCGTTGTAATTTTAGCACTCAGTATTTAGGCATTATGCTTGTGATAAGCTGAAGGCTGCACAAACAGACAGCACATAGGAAATATCTGGCCAGTGTTTTCTTTCTTCATTTAAAACAACTTTATTAGACTGTAACAGTTGAGCACAGGCCAAGTCTTCCCAAATTAATGCAGTAACTGAGCACAAGGATTGTCTGAGGACTTGCTGATGACAGTCTTCAAAATCACCTCTGGCAAACAGCTTAGGACTACACTAACATCCTGGTATTGACTAGATAAAACTTCGTAGTGAGATACCAAAGATGTTTGAACACTTTCGCATGGGGACGCTTTTCACAAAGCCGCAGGGAGAAAGCAGCTTGTAAGCATTTAATTTGTGAGCAGTTCAACCCGATGCATGTCTGCAGCATAGGCCTACAGTAGGTATGATGTGACCGGCTGTTACTTCCTAAGCTTCTTAACTAATTTTATGATTTCATAATACTTTATTCTAAAGTTTAAATAGTGTTATAACAAGACTACAGGAGGAGCTGAGAACAAAACACAGCGAACTACAGAAGGAAAACAACACAGTGACGTGCACGCCAGGCATTTGTCCCAAGGAAATGATTGGAAGCAGCAAAAGCTTATTCACTTTCATTCCCACTGCTTAAGTTTCAAGGCGCGGTGCAGCACAATTGATAATAATATTTGCAGTACTTTTCAGATAAAGACGACAACACAACAAGCGAAGTTAAAGCACGATTGACGTCAGCCATGCTGATATCCATATATCGGTGGCGTCTCTCCTTCGTTGCTACGAATAGAACGTCTCAAAATAACAGTACGTTCGTCATCGGGTGCACAACTTTCGTTCATAGCAATGTCGGGTTGCTGAGTAAACGAAACACCAGTTTCACTTGGCATGGGTAATCGGTATCAGGGGTGCTCTCACGAATGTTTCAAGCATAAGAGTCTGTTTGGAAAACAGGGTCATTGCTTTCGTTGCTGTTGGTGTTGGTTTGATGTGCACAGTACTTTCTTGAAGACAAGGCGCGAGATTTCGCACGTTAATGATCACTTCACGGCCGCCTGGAAGAAGAACGCGTGCGTAGCTCGAATCCACTGCAACGTGGGGATCACTTTTATTAGACTGGACGAGAGGTCTCAGGTTCGCTTTTCTGCCTTCACTCAGCCATGACGGGAGTGACGCTCCGGACACGAACGACGTGAGAAATTGAAAAATCGTTCATGAGGTGTCGTGTTTGTAGTACATTAGTGCATCGCAGGGAACGAATGGAATGCAGGGCATCCCCACGAACAGTGCCGTAGCAGCTCAACTCTGGGCCCCCTCCAAAATGCTTACAGGGTGATTTATAAAAAAAACGATTTCGACGTTATGCTACATCTCGAGCCCGAATGGCCTTCAAAACAAGATATCCAAATTTTTAAATTATTTTTGTTTCACTATTTTTTAGTTCCACTTGCAGATACAATTTTTGCAGAACCAGGCCCGCAGCCAGATTTTAACATTTGGGGGGTAAAATACATTTTTAGGGGGGAATATTTTTATTTTTATTGCTTTGTTTAAAACAAATTTTTTTGAGCACAACAAAATTTGTGTGGGCACCACAAAGATTGTGGGGGCACTGACCCCAAATGCCCACCCAGTGGCTGCGGGCCTGGGCAGAACCATCGCCAGAAAGGCTTCCACTGGGGGAATTCATGTTTGTGCAGGGGGTTTAGACATTCTGAAAATTTTTATTTAATTCACAACATGCACAGCATTTGCAGATTGTGCAGATGAATTATAAATATTCTTCCCCATAATAGGTTCGTATAGTTTCGAGCTAAAAATTTTTGAACGAGCTTAACAAAAGGAATTGGGTTGTAAATCATCGTCATTTAATTGACGGCGATTATTTAGAGATGCCGTAATGAAATGCGGATGTAAAAAAAATTTGCAGGAAATCAGAATCATGCCCATCGTTTAGTTATGAAAACACTATTACCGAAGGAGCAAACATGAGGCCGATCGAAGCAATGCGCCGCGATGAACGTTTTCTTTCATCAGCGCAAATTGATAAACTTTACCAAGCAATGTATGCTGCTGCTTCACGCTCAAGCCTCAAATACGTTTAGTATCTCACAAACGTATCAAAAATGATCAGGTAATGTTATTCATCAGCTGCAGGTAATGCTCTGTCTATAAATTACAGGACAAATAGAAATCGGATTGATAGAAACTACACTGATCTCTAGTGCTTCATATTTTAATTTGGGGGACCGAAGCTTCATTCGGGGGACTAAGTGGTGACGGGACTGAATTTTGGGACCCTGTGAGAGCGTGAGTCACCCCAATTGGGGGTATGGAGGGCGGCTGATACGGCTCTGCCCACGAACAACTTCCTAGCATGAAGGTCGTAGATAAATGGATTTCATGGCAAGTTGAATGGCCTTCCACACCATTCCAACAATTATCTCTGCCCAGCGAATCCCAGACGGATAATACACATTGCATCTGCTTGAAGATATACGGAAAACAAAGAAAGTTTTCAACTCCTTTTCGATAAAAGAAGTTTTCAAGTCCTTTGATACAAAAGGAAGGGCCGTTATCGGAATAAATGAAACCTGCAGTTCCACACAGTACAAAAAGTTTAGCGAGACATTTGATGACAGTGGCAGTTGTCTTATTACTGCAAGGAAATGCCAAGGGTGAACGTGAACATAGGCGTAGAAGGTTTGGGCCCCTCCAGATGTTTTGCCCCCTGCGTAGTACGCATATGGAAGAGATTATTCAAGTTCTCGAGGGAGTTCGGGCCAACATTTTGTTGCCCTGGACGGTATTTTCAACGTAAGACAAAGAGGCCAACTCCGCGCCACTGCTGAATTCTTAGAACGACGTGGGATGTCAAGCATGAAAGTAACAGCAACCTGGTCTGTAACCAACGGGCAGCAAGCACGACCATTTCCTGATCGCTTCAACTACAACAGTAGCTTGTTTCTCACAGACACGGCAGTGAATTTCCTTGAAGAGCGCGTGAAATAAAGCGACGGAACGACCTTGCTGATTCAAAGCAGCGGATGCAGCTACAGTGGCGATTCTAAAGGGAGCCTGAATGGGACATGGCTCTCCCAGATTTTTGCTTGGCCCCCTGTTTGCCCCTCCCCAGTTTTTTCTTAATTTCCCGTTAAGTTCATTTGGTTGACATATGCAGCAGATAACTTTCGGCCAGCAATATTTTAAACGATAATTTAGAAACCGTCCGGCCTGCATTCAATATTTCCCAAATGCATGATAAGTTGTGTTGGACCGTCGGGTAACTAGTGTTGTTTATGACGACACACACCACAGTTTGCTCGGATCCTGCGTGAAATTTGGACAGACGGCGGTCATGGTATTGAGAAATTCATTTCAAAATTAAGAAACAGTCGCAGAAATGGGAAGATTGGTCTTTCGTGCATTTCAGTGTGAGATGGAACTGGATTATTGTACTGTCGGCAGATTGTTGCTTGTCCCACTAACAAAAGGTTTGTGAAAGCATTAAGAATTGGTTTCAGTTAATATATCCGAATTTATTCTGGCTGCAGTATTGCGTTCTGCTGCCTTGTGTATATTACTTCGAAACATCTTACGTAAATGGTTCGTAACTACAGTTTTAATTCTACCCACACATGTCTTGCAACTTCATAGAATTGTGCACGGATTTTCTGTAATGATTCAGCTTCTTTCAATTGTTGCGTGCATTTCAGCTCTTTACCCAGGAGATCAAACATTGCTATCAGAAAAACACTTGAAAGAATTTGCAAATCATATTCATTTAGTGAAAAATGATTTAAAACGTGAAATAACTTTGACAAAGAATTTGCTTCGGAAGGCGTCGAAGCGACCTATATCGCTCGAACAATTTTTATCTTTTATACCTACGTAAAAAGCTGCGTTTGGTTGTAACTGGTAGCTGCAACTCTTCCCATCACCAGCGCTTCATGCGAGAGAAGTTTTTCTAAAATGAAAGTGGTGAAAGCATTCCCAGAAATTCCATGACCAGTGAAAGATTGGGTAACATTGACCTACTTTAAATTGAAATGTACTAGCTCAAAAATAGGTTTAGATGATTTCGTTGATGAATTTGACAGTCGACATGATAATCGAGGGATTAAGTTACGTTGAGGTGATGATATAAAATTCTAACGTGGACTGTGCAGGGATCTGCATGAGAATTATATTGCTCATTGTCTATTTGTCTGAATCTTTTTAGATGTAGAGTTAGTGTGTGTTTCGCTTATGACAAGACAGTCATAAATCAACGCATTAGTGAAAAGTCAGCTTTTGAGGATCAGTCAGAGGAAAATTCAGTGTGAATATTGAAATGAACGACTTTGTTGGGAATATTCTGTAAAATAAGTTTTACGCCTGCTGTTACATCTTGCTATCAGGAACACGCCCTAAACGCCGATATGCACATCTACCTGCGGCGCTGCTATGCTCCTTTGGTGCGGTACAACTGTGTACGGGAAATGGTATTTCGATTTACATGTGCAGTGCTGTGGAAGTTGCATTGTTAGCACAGAATATTCGACATAGCAGCACACGTGTGTGATTGCATCTATAGTGGCGTTTAGGTGTCTCTAGTGAATAATAACGATAGTTCATATTTAACGATATTCACAAGCCTATGTATGTTGGGTTTGATAGGGTAAATCATAGCAAGTTAATCTTCAAAACAACGAAATAGCGAAAGATCACTATGCAAGATAGGCATTCACTTTTCCTTGGCCCCTTTGGTCCCGCAGTGCCCCCCCCACTTTGTAAATTCTAGAATCGTCACCGAGCAGCTACATATGAGGCATCGTGTTTAACAGTGAAGAGTGTCAGTTCGTCAATTAAATTCATAGCAACATCCTCAAGTTAAGTCTTTACCAATTTAAACGAGTGCAAGGCCTCGCCTGTTAGTAGAAAACTCCTGGCTATTGCCAACAGCCGAACATTGTCATCAAAACGATCGCCAATCCGCACTTGGCACAGTGAGCGAACATTTCAAGAACCCCCTGAAGTGATTTATAACTGCTAGGATGTGGAAATTCCTTCAAAGCGCGCATCCATTCACGTTCGGGCTCAACAATGCTGTTTCCCACGACATAGCGAAGGATCTGAATCTTCCTTTGTGAAGCAATTCTCGTAATTTTGTTTAAAGTAAAGTTCCATGAGCGTATTGCATCAAGAAATGACTTCACATTGCTCTTGCTGGTTGCGACCAGCAACTGTCACGTTGTCCAAATACGAGAAAGTGTTTCGCAGGTTTCTCAATGAATTCTGACCCAGTGCGTTGAAGAGCTGCACCTCCGTGTTTGACACCAAAACGGGATCCTGGGAAACTTGCGCAGTTACCACTGGATTCAAATGATGTGCATTTGCGATCAATTTCAACAATTTGTGTCTGCTTGTAAGCACTGCGTAAATATAACGTCGAAAAGACGATATAATTTGAAAAGTCACTCGTCATGCCAGTATGTCAAAAAAGGTCCAAATATCGAAAAGTCTGGACCCAACTTAGTTCATTCTGACAACCCTGGGTTGACAGTCATGAATCCCAAACAGCTTTTACTACGCACACATACGGGAAGACTATTAAACGAGTACATGACACAAAGGTCGCTATCCGAACAAAATGTCGTGACTGTCACAATCTTAACAACAACGGGAAACGAGTTTGGACTTCGACCGCGGTTAGTCACAGAAAGACGCACAGCCAGCAGTCCACCTAGCTGTGAACAGTTCGCCCAGCACCGCACCAGGATTTCCAGGTTGGCAGGAATATGCCGAATTCTGCACATTTGGACTGTTTTTGAAGCGAATTGTAACGAGAAAATGTTTTTTCGCATGAACATCATAGTTTGGCATATGTTTGACCTTTTTAATGGGGTTTGCAGGAAAAAACGCTGTTTAACATTACTTTGAAACCTGGCTTGCTTTGAACCCAACTTTTAAAAATGTTCGACCTGTTTTTGAAGCTATTTAACATAACGAGCGATGTGGCATACTTGGTCCATCTGCAGTGGCAATAGTCTTTTTGTCGGTGCTTTTAACTAAGACAGTCAGTATAGTTTTACTGCCTATAAATATAAACAACGTGCTACACCAGACGTCTCTCTGAATTGCGTAGCAGTTACTAAGTTTGCTGTACAAGTCAAATATCTCGGTGTATTGCTTCATGCCTCACGGAAGGATGACCGCGGCATTCAGAAACAAGTCTTCACTGAGCGGCAAACACATCCAAAGTCACCTTTTTTCATTGCTCTGCTGCAGTTAAAAACACTTTCGTGCTTATTGAGTGGCAATCCATGCCTTCCACTTGTGGTGCTCGTACACTCGTACATACAGTCTGGTATTAAGCGCCCACAACAACGCATATGGTATTTTGCATTACATCGTATGGAATATAAGTGTTCGCCCACATCGAACTAACTATTTTGTCAGAAAATTTCACGCCTTGACACGCTTTGAAATAGTTCGTATGCTTTTGTTCAACGATGTGCATCTTCACCTAACTTTTTTATCCGCTCACTGCAATTGTCCTGTCCGATGCCTTTTCAAAAATCTCGATTTACAGTAAAAACCTTGGTAACCCTGCACCGCACCACGTACAACTGCAAAACATCGTCGGCAGGAAAAGTGAATTACTTGAAGGTGTTTCGGACAGACCATGGAAATGGTGCTTTGTTTGGATAACAGGACTGATGATCACAACATAAAACCAACAATCAACAATCAGTAATTTGCAATAACACAGGCCCATAAACGAGACGGAAGAGAGACCGAGACGTCTTAATTTCAAAACTCTCCTCTTCCATTTGATACCAGATATCTATTTGAACGTCACTTGCATTTCCGATCTCTCTTACTGCGCATTTATCACTGACTTTACGACGTTCTAACGACACACGACATCGAGCAAAAGTCTGCATGCGGTGAAGGTCATGACGGCACATTTTGCATTGAGTAGTGAACACATCAATAAAGCCTCATAGTTGCTTTGAAATATCTGAGAAAACGTATGACTTAAGACCTGACACACACACTTCACGCGGTATGTAAATTTCCCCAATCAATGGTCCTAGTGTCACGTATGTTCGAAAAGTAGGTAATGGAGGGCTATCACAATGCACAAGTACAACTTCATAGCCTTGAACTCCACCAGTGGATTCCATTTAAGAAAATCTCGTAACCAGCACATCGAAAAGATAGCAGCAGATTGTGAAGAGTGATATGCAAATTCCGCGTGAACTTCCATACTGTGCAACATCTCAATAACATGATGGACAACTAATAGGTCTTCGAACTTACGGTTTGCATGGAAATTAACGCATAGCTGAATAAAGAAGGTAACCCGTTCGTACCACGAATCTCCGTTCGAAGTTTATTTCTAAAGGAGTGACAGGGCAGTCGACAGAGTTTCTGGAGGCTTGCTTGCACTGACTAGCGTCAGTGAAATTTCTCCAGCGCTCGAAGTTCACTTGTGCAGCTTCCAACACAACTAGTGACCTCCACGAGGCCGAAGCACGCGAGGAACGTAGCGGGTCTAAAAAACAACACCTGTCGCGTTGCTAACCTGCGCTGACACGTTGAGCAGTCCCGACGACGTTGCTTCCGATTCAGGAAAAGTGATTTCTGCGGCGAACTCGAAGCCAATCGGCAGGTACCCGGTCATGAAAAACCTGCAGCAACAAGCAAAGGGCAACGTTAGAATGGAATAATGACTTGAACGCAAAGCTTAGGATCTGCACATGCGGCATTATCAGAAATCGCGCTTATACTGCACTGATTCACAATCAGATCAATTTTATGAAACCGCACTTAAATCGTTGAACGTACTGTATAATTCACAGGTTGTTTACGGGAAAAATTAATTAACTGTCAAAAGAAAACATCTCGACCCGATAAAAGATAACATCAGAGTAGTAGGTCATGAGCAGCGCAATATGCTTGAACAACCACAGGTCGACTGATGCGATTAAGTCGGCCCTGATTGTTCAAGTTTTGGTGATCGATGAGACCGTGCCGCCGACCGATGCTTTCAAGTATTTCGTCTGCGAAAAATGTCTTAAGCCTTTCGGTTAAAACATTTGTTTTAGTTTTCGCTATTTTCAAAACCACATCAAAATTAGCTGAGGTACCCGAACTTCAACACCCACGTGCTCCGAAGAAGGTGTGAGGAGTTCACCACTCCACTACAAAAGAACATTCCACAAAGTGTTGTTAAATTGTGAATTGTATCCAAGGAAACAAAATAATAGGCAAGCACTACTGTGCTAATCCGAAACCCACTAAGCTCTCTTTTTACCAAACATCACTTTATCGCAAAATTTGAAAACTGTCAGTTAATGAGAAAAAGCTGCATTTGAACGCGTGAAACAAAATTTGAAGCTGTTCAATGCGTTTGCTGCATTAGATTTTGTATCGTATAGTTGCTTTATATTGCTTTAATGCCAACAGCTGGGTCATTTTTGTTCAACATTTTGTTTCTTTGATGTTATATCAGTTTTGTTTAACCTTCACTTTCTTAATTGCTATTCAACTTTTGCGCAAATTTTTGTTTCTCAATTATTACACCAGTTTTGCCCAACTTTTGTAGTAAAATATTCGAACGATTTAAGACACGGTCCACCCCCACACGTCTGCCCACCTTCAGAGCAATTTCGCCCAAATTGTAAGTAGTGTTTTGAACACTCCTCAAAGTTTCAATAAACTCGTGCCCAAATCTTTACCTAATTCGGATCGATTATTTCAGATGCGGGAACATTTTTCTTCCTGCTTCTTCGTTTGGCTGAATTGCTCGGAATAGAGTACGGATGCGGCGGTTGCGGAGATCTAATCAAACAACTTCAAAAACTGAACTTAGTTTAATTTTCACCGCAGAAAATGATGAGTGTTTTTTTCTGTTTGCAAGCCGCTTCACTGAACTACCTCAACTGATGGTTTGGAACAGTTTTTTAGCTCTTCTTCTTCTCGCATACTTGATTACACAATTTCTAGCACGGCTAGAACTTGGTAAACACGCAGGTCTATTGCAAAAATCCTCACGCTTTGATTAAGTTAAATTGCCACTAGTTACTCTTTGCTAACGACTGACTAATGATATAATGTGTAAACTACAATAAATTGCAGCTGAACGGTAATTAAGGACTTTGAGAAGCAAAACAGTCATCGCTTGCATCCGCACAAAATGGCTGCTGTCATTTTTGATGAAGCTGACAGAGGCCAGCGCGCTAACGATGAGTTTTATGACAAGCAGTTCAATCATTAATATTTCTTAAATTCTCTACATGCTGATTTGCTTAAGATTGTCTGAACCAGTGCTTACCAACCTTTCCCATTTGCGGACCCCTGGGTGCAGTACTTTTCCCATCGAGGACCCCTAAGCCAGAAATTGTTTAGTTCAAAAGAGGCAACATCTCGAAAGACCGGTTTGATTGAGAAACTCTAATTTCAGAATCGGAATCATTGCATTGGAAGCTTCCTGGCATTCTAACTTTTATCTCACCTGGTACAAACATGCTGTTGAGCATTAAAAGAAGGCTTAAAGTCGCGGACCCAAAGAATCCACATAACTAGACTATAACTCGTTGGTGTTGGGAACCACTGGTCTAAACTGGAAGCAATCCAGCGCTCAGGAAGTTTGCGCTGTCTCGGAACCCCTATAAAGAGACCACATTCTTATCGCGGGGGTGTGAAAAACAAAGCAAAGGAGACCGTCTCATCCTTTGAGAAAGTGGCTGAATCATGGTGCATTGTTGCTCAAGAGCATAGCCGCGAGTGCCACGATCTTATCTTGCTGACCCAGTTGCAGATCAACGCACCAGCGAAGAGCGCGCTGGTATAATTTCGAAAATATTCGCTATGACCGATGTCATCCATACGTTGAAACGCCGATTAACTGATACATCGGCTAAGCTCAAACGAATACTTGCATCGGGAAAGATGACCAGGCAGCAAAGAAGAAGGACCCAAGCGGCGCTGTAACCGACAAGGCAATTGTGTACGTCCTAGTCTGTGCTTTCTTACACTCTTAACCTTCAGTGTTCTCTACTGTGCTTCTCTTGCGCGCCAGTGTTGCGGGTCTATTCCGACGCCATTGCGCATGACTTGTTTGCCACATGCGACGGTGCTGCGTTGCTGCACTGTTTCCCATAAAGCTTAACCTGGTAATGTTGCGATCGGAAACCCCGAGTGTGGCGAAGCAAGCAATAGAGATCATGCTCGCAATCTCTCTTTACTATTGCTTGCTCGCGCTACATATATAATGGTGTTATTCTTCACGCGCATCCCGTTCGTGGTGAATCACACAATCAACGCAACGCCACCGGACAAGTTGCAACAGTAAACACGCAGTTACCCTGTAGGCCTATACCAGGAGCACAAACAAATATTGATGCAGCAGTCCGCCGTGCACCATGTCACTTGACCATACAGTATGCCCTTGGCATCATGACAAGGTTGCAAAGCGTTTGTTAACTTCAGTTGTTTTTCTGTCTTGGTTAGAGAGCGGTGACGGCGATTAAGACAAGTTAAAGCGACACGATCCAGTGTTTGAAAAATAAAAAAAGCAAAAAACTGTACCAACGTCAGAATTTGCAGTCATTTTTAGATATACGACTATGCCACTGTCCGCTCTAAGCAAATCTACCCATGAACGAAGATCAACTTACCCAAGAAGACCGATTGAAACGAAGTCAACGGACAATAATTTCAAGTCAAGTGTAAAAGTGAAGACGAACATAAACGCCATCGAGAAAAAGTAGATGCCAACGGTGGTTGACCTAAAAATAAGAAAAGAGATTAAGGAAATGGGGACGCCATGCCAATATCTTCACGCAAATCATTATGACCCAGGCGCGTAGCCAGGGGGGGCAATTGCCCCCAATTCCGAAAGTTACGCCAAAAATGTTTGAGGTTAATAAAGCTTTTGATGTGTATGCCAAAGAAATACTTCAGTGCAAATCAACGCAACTGCATAAGGAACCTATCCTATTTCAGCTTTTAGCGAAATCTGATCAGAGCAGCATGGTTTATCAATTGTCCATGGTTCATCAAACGTTGTGTACAGTGTAAATGCTGGAGAACTCATATCATGGCTAACTTTCCCCTGAGTTTTTCTCCCTGTGGAAGTTGATGTTAATGAAATACAAACGTGTATCTAAGTGCTTGCAATCATTAACCGAAAGAAACACAAGGAGTAACGCTTTTCGCAGCTGTTTCTGACGCACCAGTTTGCTGTATCCCATCTAATGGTGATGTGAACTCCATCAGACCATTGCAAAATTCCTCGCTGATAAAGCTTACGTGCTACAAACAATGTATAACTTGCCCTTGTCTGCAGCATCAGCGGTAGCCTTAAATCAGTGCTCGGCAAACTTTCGTTATGATGGCCAAAATGCCTTTTCAGTCGTAAGTAAAGGCTCATGCTTATATTTGATGGCCCAATTTCAAACTTATGCTGTATTCACTTACAGTAGGCCTACCTGTTATATGGCAATGCTATGACAATGTTATGAACTGTATAATGACAAAAACAATGCTTAGCTCACATCATAAAATCAATGTTCCAAAGATGTTACAGTAGCCTACGCAACCACAACTTAGAAAGTGTTGCGCGGCCCAATGAAAAGTGCTAAACGGCCCACAATTGGTCCGAGGCCCACAGTTTGCCGACCACTACCTCAAATAAACATTAGAGATTTTTGTTTTTGTGCCGTTTTAAAACCAAATGCGTAAATATCGCGGTGGTATACGTTTCATACCTTGAAGCTCAAACTTTGGCTAAGAAGCAAACCAACTTCAAAGTCTTTTTTATTACGCAGTTAGGCCATAGTCACTGATTAGCAACAATAACATTAATTCTAGATATTTATTTGTGATGATTAAACTTGAACTGTGACGGTTCAATCACAATTATGTGGATCCTTAACGTTTGCGTCAATGATTTCACATAACCTTGCCTGCTAGTAAAAAATTTTGTCACGTGATCAGAGCCCGACCTGCACATAGTCTGAAGGTGTTACAACTTTCATCTGATGTTGATTGCCAATTGCCTATCCTACACTAAATTAGAAATTATTCAGCTGCCACGAAAAGAGTCAGCAGCAAAATCAAACTGAATAGATGCTTTTGTATGTGCCAAGGGTATTGACACTGCCATTACCTACAAATAGCTTGCAATCTGTTTTCTCGATAAAGCACATGTGACTAAAATGAAACTAAATTTTTTCCCAATCGATTGACAATTGTTATTTCAACAGTAATAGATTAAAAAACCTTCCACAGTTTACACAAGAATGGCTAGATTAGCGGTTCCCAACCTTTTTTGAGCGCAACCGAAATCTAGTTTGGTGAACACCTCGCGATTTAAGCCTCAAACAATGTATGAAAAAATTGAAAAAATAATGATTGTATGAATGATTTTTGACAGCGAGTTGCTAAGTCGTTTTCAATGTCAGCAATCTGCTCTCTTCTCAAGTACCGGACAGACAGACATACAAGCAGTGGTAGCGTTGAAAACACACAACTGCGGTTAGGATCACCTCCGCGTGATCCATTTTTTGACCCTTCGCCACCCTTCTTTGGGTTTCGACCCATACTTTGGGAACTACTTGGCTACATCAACGAACCAAACGTTGTGTTAAGCTGCAGCAACAAGTTTTTCTTAATTTTAGCGCGGAGGCGTGGTGATAATCAATTGTAGCTTCGTTTCCCCAAATACAAACTTTGTGCAGACTGAGTGGATCATACACATGCAAGTTTGTTTAGAGGACATGTGTAACTTTCCTCGATTTACAATATTGTCTATAATTGTATATCATTTTTGTGAATTGTATTCTTAACTCCAAATAGCTAGCTAATAACCTAATGGTTTTGGTAAGCAAGTTCAGTGCAAGCAGCGTACAAAAATGCTACCGCAGTGGCATTTCATAGTGTTTACTGGCATAAAACCCCAAAATTTTTCAAACGCCTTGAGGGACACTAGCCTTTACGTTATCAGCCATATATACATCAAACAGTCGCTCAAGAATTGGACAAGATCCACATCTTACATGCGCGCAAGTTTTGTAGACCTGTTTCGGGAGTCGGTGTCTTAGAGCAAGCTTGCTGCTAGGCTTCGATTAAACGTGTGTTGGTGTATGTCAGAAGCGTGTAAATACAAAAAGCGCAGTCTTAATGGCGGCTACGATGACTTATTGCTCAACTGAAATAATGGCTGCTAAAAGCATAGTGCTGATCTTGCACTTATGGGATGGAGATTTTCACAAGCGTTTTTGCAAAATAATATTCTCAGCTAATGGTGGCTTTCATCCAAAGTAGAAGCTTGGAACTTTACTAAAAAATTTGTCAATTAAATGAAAATAGACTGTTTCCGGCTTAAATCCGAACATACGTATTCAAAAGAAAAAGGTTAGAAAAATGCACGTTTTATGGATAATGCTTACAAAAACAAGGGCATTAAATAATTAAATGTTGAGACTTTAATGTTTTTCCCCCCTCCTATCAAAATTTCTGGCTACGCGCCTGTTATGACCCACTGTTGGAAAACACACACACACTGGCTGAGGCACGCGAATGCTAAAGACAGCCTGTTCGTCACTAACTTGCTGTCGCTTTACACAGTTAAGCCGTGAACCGGCTGTGAAAGGCCAACATACGGTGAATATTTGTACTGTTATGAGCATGCAACTTACTTGTACAGTTTGGTTCGGTCAAGGAAGAAGCCGCAGAGCACAGAACCAAAAAGACCAGCCACCACCATCGTAAGACCAATAAGGCCGATTTCTGTTGTTGCGTCCTGCGGAAAATCAGGTCGTAAAAGCTTTTTTTTCCCATCGCAGCTTTTAACCACCTGGTCACACGCCAAGAAATTCATCTCATGGTAAATAACTCATCTTTGCATTTGCTCAGACCGGCAATTAATAATAATTAGTGAAGGACGACAGTGCAATGCGGACCTAACCTTATGGAATTTTTCCAAGATTGGATTCAGCAAAGTGCCAATAGCGTAATAGCATCCCGTGTTGATACCTGCGCCAGAAAGAAAAATGATTGTCGCGGTACAAAAAGAGCTGTTTGCGCAAAATACGCCACAGCACTCTGCAGTTTCAAGTTAGAAATGTGCCCGAATTTGAAAGCAAACGTGCATTCACCGTCTTGAGCAAAACACACTTCATACTTTTAACAGTCAAACAGCGAACCAACACAGCGACCATATTTTCACAACACTGGAAGCAGTCCATCGTGCACAATCGGCATTGTAGGATAGCAAGTTCACCAACTTGTATTGGCGTATGCCTACAGTACCTTTACAACACTTTATAGTTGATTAATGAAATGAAGGATTACTGACGACAATCATTTCATTTATCGAAAGATGATTGAAATTACTGATTCTCTAAGCCGGACAGCAGTCTAAGATAGGTAGCAAGCAGTAATGCCTAACGTAACGCATTCCGTTCGACAGTCCTTGCGTGCAAACCAAATTACGTCAGAAGTCTAGCGGAATGACTTTAATTAGCCGGGCCGGCGCTATGAGTAAACACATCCCTAACGAAGTGGAAACCTTTGATCCCATCAGCAAGCTTAGAAAATCGGAAAGTTACATTTGACAGGCCAAGCTGTGCGTCGGAAGCAAAAGGTATTGTTCCATTCAACAGACTCCTACTGTTCAAAGAGCACATTCAGCAAAGTACACTCGTTAGCTGCTTCAGATCTCCCAACAGTGATGGTGCTCGCGACATGAAATTTATTAAAATTACCAACCAACCAAACTTACAGCGGATCCAGACCTGACATCTAGGGTGAAAAAAACAAAGCACCAAAGGAAGTGGAGAGCAAAATATAGATCATCGATTTCAAGGAGGGTCGCTTCAGCGAGCGGTATGGTCGTTTGGGGGGAAATTGCATTTTTTTCTTCCACCCTTAAAATTCGTGAATGTGATAACTGCAGACTCCAGTTCCTGACTCAAACTACAAGCAGGGCAATACAAGCTACCGCAATGAGATATTTTTCTTCTCGCATTTGGAAGCAACGTAAACCATTCGTTGTCACAATGTCCACGTGAAAACCATACGGTACGAGTCTGTCGAACAAATGAAGCAGTTGTACTGGACGTGTTCACCCAATACCAGGGGTTACCGACCTTTTTGAAACTGACAGCTACTTCGTGGGTACCGATTCATGCAAAGGGCTATACCAGCTTGATACACACTTCTGACATAAGACATTTGCCCAATTCACCTTTGATTATGTTATTATTAATAATAGATGATATTCATCTATGTTAAGACATTGATCATGTTAATGCCAGAACAGGCCCGCAGGGGACCTGGTGCCTGCAGGCACCATGTTGGTAACCCCTGCCCTAGACTTGTTTCGTTTGTGGACGTAGTGGCAGCACAGGCTATAAAAATGGGTTGATTGGTCGTGCACGTCACATAACAAACAAAAATTTTAGCCAGCTCAATGCGGCACGTCAGTTAACACAACGACGTGTTTGTCAACACAAAAGGACTCACCGTACGTAAGAAGTAACAACACGAATGGAACATTCTTTAACAAAATGAAAATGGAACGCTTGTAGTTGCTGAACGACGATTCCTGCAGTTCCTTATTCCTTGACTCGGCGCGTTGGGCGACAGCTTGTGCTTTGCTTGGCGGGAGAGGGGGGCGATCTCGGATTACTGCACGAAATTTAAAAGAAAAATTAAAAATAAATAAATCGAAGTTGCTTGCACTCGAAGTACTCAGCTGACTAAGCATGAACGTAATACGATGTCTCCGTGAATACATTGCTGATCGATCAATCATTGGCGACTCCCAAGCTCGCCAAACCAGCCTGACCAAAGGACAGGTTTTCCGGATAGGCACAAGCAATTCTGTTTAGTTAATTGCGGCGAGGTCGTTCGCTTAGATCCTACAGAGCTTTCATAAAAGTAAGCCCCAGTTTTTTTTCGAAGTTTACAACAAAATCTCACGTATCCGCGTGCAACATGGAACAGATTTTGGACAACATGTTGCTTCGCCGTTAGTCCCTGAGAAGTTTTTTTGCAGTACAATAACATATTTTAGAAGCATAAAAGATGAACAGTTTATGATACAAGGTTTTCCAGTTACAATCCTGCGTCTTGTTTCCATTAATATCTGAGTGTTCACATCTCCTCCTGCACAACATACGATTGCCAATGCCTTAAATAAAGATTGGAAAAAAAATTTCTGTTTGTAAATGATTCAGGTGCAACGCATGTGTGACAGGAATGATAAATGAAAATACCGGTAATTCGGACTTCGTTTAT
>JGI24159J19872_10000115_pt1 | contig 49605 bp, 30 predicted proteins | sample Ectturendosymbi4_FD_19872 | JGI IMG/M metagenome (IMG submission 19872) | reverse complement strand
AGCCCGTGATTTGTACAAATTTAATTACGTGCAGTGCTACACTATCTTTAGCTGCAGCTGAGCGTGGTCTATAAGTTTTGTAATACTGGGTTTACTATTGTGTTTACAGTTTAATTCCATCTTATATTTCAGTGAGGTCAGTCAAATTTAGCAAAGTCTCATCAAACTATTTGAACGAAGTATGTTTAAAGTAGCTACAAAGGTATTACGCAATAGGTTGAACATAGCCAAAAGATTTTATGCATTATTATCAAAAATCCAAACATTTTTCAAACGCGTTGAAAGACTCTAGCGTATACGGTTATCAATTACAAACGAGAAGTAATTGTTCAAAGATTAGATGACAACGGGATCCACTTCTTATATGCGCGAAATTTTTGTAGAAGACCTACTTCGGATTTCAATGTCTCAGAGCAAAGTCGCTGTTCGGCTTCGGTTGAACGTGCTGTGTTGGTGTACATCCGAAGCGTGTAAATACAGTATAAGTGCAATCGTAATGGCGGCCGCGATGGCTTCTTGCTCAAGTGCAATATTGGGCATTGAGAGGTTTACTAGCCCTTTTGCAAGAAAAGTTTATCAGCAAATGGTGGCATTGATCCAAACTAGAAGCTTGGAACCTTACTATCAAAACTTTTAAAACTTGTCAATTCAATGAAAGCAAACTTTCTATTTGTCGGCTTAAATTTGAAAAAAATTTTTCAGGAGAAAACGCCAGAAACATGCACGTTTCATGGATGATCCTTTGAAAACAAGGAGCATTAAAAATATTTAAATGTTGAAACTCGGTTGTTGTTTTCCCCAGCCCTAATGAAATTTCTGGCTACGCACCTGGTTGCACTATTTGTATTTACCAAAAGATCTTGTGCTTTGTTTTTGATTTGATCTATGTGGTGATTAATTGTTATTAGCATTACATTTTATTTATGGAAACTGACCAAATTTTAATTGATTATCACAATTTTTGAGCATAATAATGTCTATTTAAGCTCTCAGAATTAATGTGTTTTCATATTAAATACAGTGCTAAGTGCGAGATATCTAGATAGAACACCATTGTATACACTTCTAATTGCTATACCACCACGACGGGCGTAGCCAGGTAATCAATTTCATAATGTGCCCCCAATTTGGCCAATTTTACAAAACGGTCGTACTACGGTTGAGTGAACATGGTGATGTCATCGAAACGCAAACTATAAGGTTTGTCCCCCCTAAAGTTATTTAGCAAACTCGGTCCATGCTTGAAGCTTTCATCGGAATCCTCTATGGCAGTGGTTCAACCTGGGGGTCCGTACACCCCTTAGGTGTCCATGAATGTATTTTACAGACAGTATTCCCTCTAAGAAAATTTTACACTGCGCAAATATTTCTTTTAGCGCGGATGCACTTGCGCAACCATGTAGACACACATTTAGTAAAGCGTTTCAAGCGTTTAACACTTTTAAGAGCTATTTGGAATGTTGCAAGTGCGCAAGAATGTGATTTCACTGCACAGCTCGTCTGGTGGCACTGCGCATTTGCGCAGTTGCCACGTAAGAGGGAACATTTTTTGCGGGGTTCTTAAAAGCAAAATCGAATCAAGAAAATACGTCATTTTTATCCGTTCATTTGAGTCATTAGTCAGCTTAATCGCACCACAACTGTAGACTTACTTGTTCATATTGCAAGTCGACTGACCCTTTTTTATTCGATTTTGGTGACGTCAATTGGCAGCAGGCTGAAACCTGAAATTTGCTTCTTCCCGGGGAGGTTGAGGTGCTTATACTAAGAAACGGCCAAATCTATTTTATCAATAATCGGAAAAACTTTGACAAAACGAAGGTCTCCGCAGCGGTTTTGGGTGCAGTAAAAGAGGTCCACAGCAACGAAAAATTGAGAACCACTGCTCTATGGCGTTATCTTCTGCGTTATAGTCAAAGTGAGTTTCCCTTTTTCTGTTTGTGGCTGAAATGAATGCCACTGAGAATAAAAACTCCAACCACCTTGCAGCATCCCGCCTGCCTCCCTCCATGCTACAGCTTTTGCGATGATTCAACTGCAGAAGCGTCATATACTCGCAGTTGCAGGCCCATTAGTCCGGTGTCGTAAAAATTGACGCAGTTCCACACGCACAACAAACCTCTGATATTCGCGAACGCCCCAACTGGAATCTGTTTGGGTAAATAACTTATGGCGGTGCGTTCCATAATCGAAACTTGATTGGTTAAATAGGCTGATAACATCAATAATGCTGGCGTTTCGGTACCGTTTCTTAACTTGACTACACTGGATGGCTGAAAGATGATTTAGTGAAGGTGTCGACATAAGCCTGTACTCCGGCAAAAGCGGCGCAGTCAGGAAAAGTCAAGAAATGAAAAGAACAGAGATGGCAACCTTACAATTTTGCAGTGAAAGTGATAAAGTATGGCCTGAAATGCATGCCTGTTGGCCCTGACAGAACGCCATTGATAGATTTGTAAGCACCCTCGGCAAGTTCCATGAAAACACCCATCTCTCCAAAAGAAAGATTCTTATTCTATCTATATATATCGTCATGTTATAAATTATGGAAAAAAGGACGGTTGTTTTTCACGAGAAAAGTTTATTCGATGAATAAAATTTTTATAACAAATTGCGACATATCTTATCTATAGCATATATGAAATTGAAATTGAAAAGAAAAATTCTGCACCAAGCCTGAAATTGTGTAGCACCTGTATCTTCTCATAAACTGTGGAAACGGGTGTTCTATTCATTTTCATTATGTTCATTCACTTATACTTGGTGTATGTTGGTTGTTTCCTGAACACAATTGTATTTTTTGGTTCTTTTTGGTGCCCCTTTTGGCTCAGTGCCCTAGGCAACCCCCTAGTTTGCCTAATGGTAGCGCCGGTCCTGTCCTCAATTAGTATGTTAAAAAAGCCCTGATTTCAAGACAAACACAGAGGTACTTTATCACACTGGATTTGACCTAGACTTTTGAGTAAACATTTTCTTAATTTTCTCACTCCACAATCACATTTCCTAGTTTTTTAGGCTGCCAGTCTAGGACTGCTAAACACAAAAACTGAAAAGAGTTAGAACCTTTAGAATTTTTTAAAATTAATTTTTCATCAACAATTTGCCCCCCCAGAAGGAGCCGCCCGGGGACCGGAGCTCCCAGGCAGCCCTTTGCTACACCACTGCTGTTATTGTCCAGTGTGAAATTACCCTTGACGGCCACAGTTCGGAAACTTAATGGCGCTTTTATTATTTGCAGTTTTTTTCAACCGGCCAAGTGGTACTGTTTATTGAGCACGCGACATCACAGTTGGCAGGCTGACATCGATTACTGGTCGGGTCATACCGAAAACTTGAAAGACGGTACTTGCGGCTTCTCCAGCCTTGTACTCGGCGTTGATGGGTGGGTGCAAGGGAACGATTCACTCACGGTGCTTCCATTGACTCGGCATCATAATACAGCATTCACTGCGAAAACAACCGCGTGGACCACGGCGCAAGCAAGTGGAAACGGGCGTCGCAGACCACTAGCGACACTCCGAAAGGAGTACAGAAACGGAGTATAAATGAAATTGAACATTTTCTTCTCAACTGCCTAGCATTTTGCCTGCTGCGATGTGTTGCGTGGTTTCGAAAAGGAGCTTCACTTTATCTTCCATGGCAAGTGAAAGGGCAAACCGTGTAGAGATTATCATCCAGGGCCGCAACCAGCTAAATTTTCTTATGGGCAAAATGATTCCAACCTGTTGTACCTCACAACTGAAAAAACTTAATGGCGCTTTCACACTGTTTTTGAAAAAAAGTTTTGGGGGTCAATTGCCCGATTACCCTTCTCTGGTTGTGGGCCTATTATCATCAAACTGTGGTTCAGAACGTAAAAATGTGCTACGTTCAACAACAAACTCTTTCCTTCTGTGCTTCGACGAGCATGCAGGTATTTAAATAACCTTTGCGTTCTGATCAAGAACAAATTGCAGTAGGTGAGTTTTCCACCTTCAAAAGATATATAAGCAAAAACGCATGGCGGCGACTGGCATCATTGAGCAACAGTTTGTAGTAAGAACTGGGCTGACGTAATGTTGTTTTCGGAAACTGCTTGAGCTCATGGCACCTCTTCGGGTCAATTTAGAGCTGCACATAAGCACACTGCAATCGGTAGCGGCTCAGTCAAAACGCCGGCGGGTATCAGTCAAAGGGTGCGGTTGGCTCCCATTTCAAGCGACTGCAATTGGGTAACTGCTGCCTGCATAAACCAGTTGGGCAAACAACAACATTCAGGTTGTGCTTGAGCTGATGCAAACATGAGAGCGACTAATGGCTTTTCTCACATTCTCCAACAAGGCGCCTTTCCCTGTAAATGTCATGTGATCGGCTGGTCGGCGAGGTACTTTTTCGGAGGTTGCTTTGTTCTATCAGTCCTCCTATGCTATTGGCGGTAAAGAGTGAGCATTACCACAGACAAAAAATTCTTTCTCACATAAGTGCAACCGCAAAGTGCAGCCAGCATTACCCTGGCCATCACGGGGCGCGACAAATGTCAACACGATGTGGGCAGAAGGAATATAGCCATTGGGCGTCCTCTGACAGCAACCACCGCTTCCCATCAATCTGAACAGCAGTTTTGCGCTGAATCGGCGCCCTCGTGACTCCGCTGCGGATGCGTGGCAAGGATTGGAACTGATCATTCACCCACTCCAGCGTAGGTAACCCGGTTCTTCGAGGCTGCGGTTGCCGGTGGACAAGGTAACAGCGCGGACAGTTTTCGAATTGTAACATAAAGTTGATTGATCGTGTGGCATTTCACAAGTTAAAGCCGAGCTGAATTGCTTTATTCTTCATCAGCGCAATGGAGCATTGGTTACCAAGCACGCATCTTCTAATTCACGTAGAAAAAATGTTTGCCTGGTGAAGTTTGTCCAAGGTTAACTGGATTTGGTAATTTAGTGCAAATAGAAACATGTTTGCATAACGTTACGGTTTGTGTAAGTAATGAGCAAATTTCAAACCTTAAATAACCCTTTGCAATGTTATTTTGTCTCAATTACACGTACATTCAACTGTAAACAATAAAAGAAAATCTTGTACTTGGCTTTGCGCATGCCAAAATTTGGCAGGATTTACTCACACTGTGGTGCAAAGAAATTACCGCAAGCCTTGTTTGTAGCAAGGGCTTTGACTACTCGTTTCCGGCAACAAACTAAGACCTAAGGTTTCTTGCATTTGAACGGCTTTAATTGAGACAAACTTTAACTAATCACTGGCAGATTTAGGTGAGTAAGCGGGTTGACAAAATTTATCTTGTTTAAATTACCTAAATTAAAAATAAGATAAAGATAAAATGCAGCTTTTAATTTGTTTAAAGATTGACTTAAAATGAGTTGGGCTCATTTCGACCTTGCTGACCTAGAGCAAGATTTCGCTACATTATTTACGTTCTGGAGTCTATTCATTTAATTCTTCATCATGCAGGGTGCTAATATGTGTATCTCGATTAAGACATTATATTGGTTGCACAATATCATGCATATAGTACCAGCCATCTGTTGTAATCTTTCATTAATATGAATTTATTTACTGATCTATCTTCAGAGCACTTGCAGTCCAGATGCATCTTCAGTGAAGCTACAAAATCTAAACACATTGTGCGGGAACTCAAACTGGAATGCGCACAGAGTGATTTTAAATAATCAACAGAGTTTTGGGATAAGCAGTAAAAACAATTTCACATATTTCTTAACATTCTGAAACCTTGAACTTTCAACAAAAAGTTTAAAGCTCTAAATTTGGTGCCAGCTTTCAGGCAGACGGCCAACATGAGTTTGCAATGATTTGGAGCCGCACATATTGGTATTCAAGTAATTAGTCTACACAGAGGTGAGGCAGTCGAATCAATCAAAAAAGTTTTATGAAATCGGTTTCACGTGACTCTACGCATCCTCAGTCCTGATATCGTATTCAAATAGAATTCTGTTCAGGAAAAGAATCCCAGATAAAATATTATTTGAATAGGGATAGATCTGGAGAATGTGCAGGCCAAGGGTAGTCTCTACGTCGGGAGATGAATCTGTCTCTAGGGAAGAAACGATGGAGGTATTCGAGTAAAGCATTGGGTCAATCCGGTGTTGTTCCATCCTGCTGATAAATCACAGTATCCATGTTCGCTCCTCTCTTTCGCCTCAGTGAACTCCTTGAAAGATCTATTTCCTGGGGCAAACGTCTTGTGGATTTCCTTGGAGACTGCTCCAAACATTTGTCTCTCAGTCTCTCAATGACGATGTGATTTTCTGTCCTGACTGACCGCGGCCGGCCACTGCGACCTTTATAATTTTATCGTGTACACTTCACGTCTCCCGGATTTTGTCCAGGCGGCGCTTTATTGTGAGTCTGGTTGGAGCGTTTCTACCTGGAAAGCCGTTCCGAAACTTTCCTTGAATTTGTACAAATGATTTCGTCGCGAAATAGGCTTCTACAATCTTGATCCTCTCCTGCTCGGAATACCGTGCTGCTTAATTTACTGAAGTTGGGAAGTAAAACGTTGGAGTTCTAACTATAAAAACCTGGAAAACAGAAGCCTGGGTTAATTTGATGTTTAATGATAGCGATAATAAAATGGATGCATCTTATTGGACCACCCTGTAAGCCTATAAGATATCAGAGTGGTTTTGGAACTGTGACATTCACTTGTTATATTAAAATCTTAAACTTAGTTTATTTAGAAATATCCCCGGATGTTCGTTGGTATAAAAATTGCATTTGTCATTTTTTCATTTGAAAGGCAGACATTTTAAGGTAACATGATGATCATGCTGCTCTTGCGAAAGTGTGATAATATGCTGAATGTATTACTTTTTTTCATGGCTGCAATTAACGCAAATGTTTGTTCAACATGCTTCAAACGCAATTCTTAAAACACGTTTGCTGCGTCATGAAAGCCAGTGTTGGACAGCGCTTTAAGAAAATGTTTTATAATGCCATCTCCGATTTCCTTTGCTAAGCAGTAGCGTAACTTTGGGAAAGGAAGGCGCACAACCTCTTAAAAATTATTTTACACACATATTGATTTTCTGATGTAAAGTGAAATGATACTTATAAGCGGTTGTTAGTTTACCCACGTTTGTCCCCATTCGAAGTATTTTCGCCTGTACGTTGAGTGTGATAATGAATGCCTACAGCAATACCAAATAAGATTTTGTTAATTTAATTCATGAGGTGAAGCCTAACAGTTGAGAAGCATAAGGCTCCAACGTGCGGGGCATCTGGCAAAAGAGTTGCATCATACTTGAAAGAAATGAAAATTTACATCGCACCCAGAATTGGTTGAGCTACATGGAAAGTTGTAGTTTGTCTGTCTTGGCTGTTTATTTCCATTAACTGAGTTCAAACGAAGATCAACACACAATACAAAACATCTTCTGCAGAAAGCGTGCACCGCTAAACAGGGTTCAAATTAGATTGAAAATGAGCACCGAATGTACAGCGAAGTGGAACATCTAAAGCAAACTGCTGCTAGTCAAACAATAAAGATACAATGTAAACAACGGGAAGTTAATGAAAGCTGATGGTAATGAACATTAGCTTTGCCTGCTTCCACGAATGTTTTAGTGTTGATCAGATATTCACCGCTAAGTTTTAGGAGTAGTGAGCAAGAGTGATGTGAATATTTTACACCAACAAAATTCAAGTAAAAAGCAAGTTTATCATGAAGGCGACTTAGCAGTTGCGCACTAGCTTATACGCAGTGCCATTTTACTTAGGCTTGTTTAAAATTTTAACTTATGGAGGAAACTTCGTTTCTGTGTTTTTGATTGCATTTCCGTTTGAAAGTGTTCTAACAAGTTTTGCAAAACAAGCATTTTGCCACGTGCAAAAGTTCAGGCGAATAAGGTTTGCATATATTAAAAAAGCAGAACCTAGTTATTGAAAACAACCTAAGTAATGCCTCGCTACTAATTAGTTGCCAAAATTTGTCATAAAATGTGGATAGTATTCAGTTGAGCAGGCAGCGAATTTCGTACATTCGCACCAAATTACGCCTATGTGAAGCGGTGGGAAAATACTTACCATCTGACAAAACTGCACAGACACTTACTGTACTTATGAGCATCGATTGTTTGCTTTTGACCTATCGAGACACAGATTTACAGGTCAAAGAAGATTAATTGCAACGTTATGTTTTATGTCGTTCACTATGAAAACTGCCACACGTTTGAAAGCATGTTATCATTGGGTAGCTCACTGCACTTTGAAACATAGCTCGTTGATCTTGGGCAAGTGAATTCAGTTTAGCTGTGTGCTTGCTAAATACTAAGATATGATGGTGGAAAAAAACGGTAAGAGGTTTCGAGAGAAAGGTTTTATGAGCGAAAAATGATGTTAGAAAAACATACTATTTAAAAAAAGTCTGACATCTTGTTGTGCTAAACCAGTGGTTCCCAACCTTTTTGATACATTCCTCCTTTTGCTCATTTTGGAACTTTTCATTCCTCCCCTATAGATCTTTCAATCCTCCCCTGTTGGGGTTCGTAGGCTAGTATTAAGTACAATTGGAACAATGGTCTTTACTGATGACAATAACTAGATTGATTAAAGCGGGACAAAAACTATTGGCTGTCAAATAATGGCACTAAAGTTTGTCAACAAAAATCTGTGATAGTCCACTAAAACTTACAAATATAAAGTGATATAAGTAATTGAAAGAGCCATTGTCAACTTGAAAGAAGTACAACACTGGCAATGAATAGTGTAACTTAGCAATAAAGTGGAAATTCCTCCTCAAAACTCATAAAATTCCTCCCTGCGGATGAATTCCTCCCGGGTTGGGAACCACTGTACTAAACACATCCGGGCTAAAAAGTTAATTTAAAGCAGGCTTATATCGCCACAAAAATTTGCATCAGATTTTGCTTAAGAGCTTCTATTTCGCATAAAACAAACAAGGACGTGTATAAATGCTGAACACCTACCCAAAGCAAGGTCAGATTTTCTTCGGATGGAGTCACGCACGAATGAACTCCACATATCCGAATAGGGCGTGATTTAATGTCGTATGCTTGGCGCCATTGAAACGGCGCTGAAATACGCACAACAATATGAAAACTACCACAAAGATCCATCGCAAGGCAAAAGCAGTGCTGCTAATAAACGCAGCTCAACTCTTTACGGTGTTAGCGATGTTTTGACAACAACTTCTTGATGTCTGTCATCGAAATTTCGGAAGCCGCACATCAAAGACTCTCGGTTGATGTCGAGCAATTTGAAAACAAACTATGTCGCCATGCGCTCGTTATCGCACCTTGAAACGTGGCCCTCGCGTGCTGCTTTGTTCTTTATTGCTACGTCATAACGTCGCTATTATGAATCACATACACTTGTCCAACCAGGTGTTAATTAACTTCTATTGGTTTGTTTGGGTTAGTCACGTAATTGCGTCCGCCAGTGATCGGGTGGCCGTTCTGTGTTGCCTGTCACATTAGAGCGGGTACGCAACGACTAAGTGCGCATCATTTCTGGCTTATCACCTGAACAGCAAAATGTGTTCGTCTTTCACTTCCCCGGTGGTTTGCGTGCATTCTTTTTTGTTCTTCGCAAAATCAAATACTACGATTGCAAAGGAGTCGCGATTTTTACACGAGTAGGATTTGCTTTATACTTCAAACGAATACTTCTCCAAACAAGCCTTATAGGTCAGTGCACGTGGTCGCTCAAAAATGGAAAAGGATGAGCCTTGACTTTATTATGAAACTGTGGTTTGATATTTCCTTAGTGGCAATTACGCTTCACAAATAGCTTTTCTTCAAGATTAAAAAAATGTTTACAGTAGATCTTCTAAATCAAGAGTTGCTTCTGCGCGCCCGTTTTTATTGTTTGCGCATGTGAGGTCGTATTTAGCGTTGCGATGCGACTCAAAATCAAGTTCATCAGCTCATACATTTCCTGTAGGATGGTTGGTGATGATATGAAAGAGCAGACACATTTTGAAGATCCCTGCTTTCTTCATGGCGAGCAATTTTTGTAGCGCAAACGAAGCGTCCCGAGTTTTGCAGCGCTTTGCGCTCTTATCCATTTCGTTGTTAGGCGGCGCGAAAAAAGGCACGGACTGGCAGCGAGAAAAAGAGAAAAATTAAGTTTTCCCCAATTTTTCCGGCCATTGCAAATAATTCGACAACATAATGGCCCAAGCGCGGCCATTATGCCCTTGCCGTCGCGGCATACGGCGACGACGCAAAGCTTGAATTAGGAACTGCGGATAAGTCATGAGATTTCTATCTGCGCGATTTCACCGCTTACGCATTCGCTTAACGTTGCTATTGGACCAAACGATCTGCAGTGCCGAGCTTCGAATGGAAATTGCCAGAAATGGCCGGATGATAGGGCTTGTAATGAGCAAAACAATTCGCATTTTTCAGTGAAGCTCTAATTGAGTGCGAACATCAAATCCATAAAAATACCAGCTGAACGCACAGGATTTACAGTCGACAGATTTACGGTTATAATGAGGTTAAAAAAGATTGTTTCATCAGCATTTTAAGTCATCGTTGTGTTAAATTATTTCTGAGCCTTATGACTTGTGTCACTACTATTTGCTATTGCAAAACTTTTTCATTTTGTTTTAACGTAAACAAAACACTTGGCGAGTGGCAAACGATATGAATTTACTTTTGGTAAAAACCTATAAACATATTTCATCGTATGTCAACTCCCAACACATGCTAAGGGCAGAAACATTAATACAGTTTGTGACCTCATCATGAAAAAGAATGTGCAGTGTTGTGCATTTCACTTACAGTATTTCACACGATGTTCTCCAAACGAGAAGCACGCGACAACAAAATGGCGTCTGACATTTGCATTTACATAGATATAAAATTTCGCCTGTTAAGAAACACGGGTTTTCTTCACTGTAGAAAGAAACAATGCTGGCAAATTTCTGGCAAACGTCTTGCAACCGAAATCACGTAATCTTTTAGTAACTTTCAATAACCGGAAATCATGAGGTGTTTTCCAGTTTATCTTCTATATACTGTTTTTTTCATTTGGTCGTCAAGAAAAGGATGATAACCTCTCATAAGTCAATACTAAAATTTCAAATTCCTTACGCAAATACCCAATTTCTATAATTTTTGGTTGAAACCGTTTTGGCCGGTATTTCAACAAGATCGCTCGACCTTCAAGCTGTTGCCCTGTAGCTCGTAAATTGCTTGCTTACAAGACCGCTTTTCGCCGGGAACACGCAGGGCTTAAGGGTGATGCATCGAATTATGCTGATGGCCCATCTGATAGCACCGCGCAACAGCATTCGTGAAAAGATTAAGATCAGCAAGTGCCTGGGCTTCATCTTGCCCAAATCCAGTCCGTCGCGAAATCGTATTCGGAAAATGCTCATTCGCGGTGGTCACCACCTAAGGAAGCGCCCTTGTTGGTGTCTTCACTAAAGACACATTTGTCTCAGACTGTCGGGCTTCGTGAGAGCTACAGCTGTATAGATCATAGTACTGCTCTAGTGTTCGTTTGAATAAATCACACATGGCTCACCAGTTTCGATTTATTGTTTGATTTCAAATTGGATGTGATTACCCCAAAGGGTTTCAGTCCGTTGCAACGATCATCCATTTAAATCGTGTTCAGTGTTTTAGGAAGTCCAAAAAAGCTTGAAAAGGAAAACACTGGTTTCCCATCAAGTTTGTATTTACTGTCAGAAGAGAAGCGCTTGCGACATCGATAGCGGCAGATCAGAATGAGGATGCCGCTAGTAATGTTTCCTATAAGCCGACGGATTTATGGCTAAGGCAGTAAAGAGATGATCTGCTTTTCAAGTGTTTGACTATCGCGGTCTATTACCAATCTGGTACAATGTTTTTCTGGCGGTAATGAATAAAAACCGGACCATCAGATGCTATTCTCACACTGATAGATCCAATACAACTTTTAGATTTCAGACAAGTGTAAGTTTGTAAAACAGTTTATTACAATTAGTTTACTTGGAAACGTGGAGAAAAGTTTTATTCCTGTGCCTTACTGATAACTATTCATGATTTTGTGACTGTCTATTTCATCCTTAATACCTCAATACTTTGCCAGTCACACTCGCACTGCGAAGCACTTTCAATCTAGCACACTAAATGCATTTTTCATTTGAAGATTGCTGTGAACAGAGTTTGTTTGAAGAAACATTTAGCAGAATGAAGTGAACAAAAAAGGAGAAAAGAAAACAGATTCACGTCCATCTAAAAGGTGCTCGTACACATGTCCTAGCAAAAAGAGATAACTTAACCTTTTAGAATAAACCAAATCTTATTTTTTACTGTATGACCCCAAAGACGGAAGAATTCATATCCACAAGCTTTACAAAACCATTGAAAAACACTGTAAGTTTGTCCAACAACGCTGAGTGGATAATGACACACTGGAAGTGGTTCCCCCTCTTCTGCATTTCACCTAATTTGCTGTTTGAATGTATGAGATAAACTAATTTAGTTATGGGTGATTGGCTGCAGACGAAGAGATCTGAGTTAAGCCTCTTGTCGGCCAGTGGCAAGCAGAACGAATTAATTAAGTTCGTGACGTACGCCACAGAGAAAGAAACAAACACTCAGCTATAGGACAGTGGAAATACCTTGGACAGCATTTGCAGCAAAGCCACTCCACAAACGCTGCACAGGAAAGGAATTAACGCTACAAAGGCGAGGAATAAAAACAAGGCACTGAAGCCTACGAGGGCATCAAATAATACACGCGAGTTGCGATAACACACAAGATATTGGGAAAAATCATAATAAGGTCACAACACTCTCAGGATACAAGAGGTACCAACATCAGTGTAACTCAATTTTGTTAACGTGAAAGCGCCTCGACCCAGAAATGAACTTATGGGCCTCGCTGCACAGACTGACCAAATCCTTTGGCTTTCGTTTTGGGTGCCCATGAAACGTAAAATTGACCAGTCTATTATTTGAAAGTTATTTGAATTGTTTGTTCGTAAATTTGCTTTTTGCTTAACTGCAATCCACAGACTAAAGCAGCCGGATGTGTTCCGTTGCCACTGGAAATAACACTTCCCCGAAAACCTGCGACAGCGATTCTGAAGAGACACATTTAACAGTTTGTAATGAAAGTAAGAAAGCCTACGCAATCAACATCAAACGTTTCCCAAGTATAAGTGGAGCAAACACCTGAAAACAAATTTAAACTTTTTAATAAACTGTTTCAGAAGAAGCGCAGATTTTAGACAAAATCTTTGTATTTAGTTTTCAGACGGTTTCAACTTGGTTTGGAACGAACTCATAAAATATGTAAAGAGTGGTGACGTCAGACGAAAGCACGATTGAAATTGTGGTGCAAATTTTATGAAACATCACGATTGTTTTCAGATTTCTGATTATAATTTTGCAAGGGTTGTGCTTGGGCCATTTGTATAGTATTGTGACGCTAAATCGCAGCAGTGGTAGAAGCGTTTTTAGCTTTGTTCGAACGTTTTGCACTGAATTCTTAGAAATAAACATATCAATCATATCCTGCCGAAGACGCCACTGCGCGCGAACAACAAATAACCTGCAAACCTTATTTTGCTTCACGTTTTTTCTCCCATGACGAAGAGCCCGTAGAACATTTCAAAAAGTTGTCGAGAGGATGTAATGACAATCACCTGATAACAATTTCATTGCCTTGCCCCTCAAAGTTAACATCGACTTCAAATTTAGGCCTACTGTTTCCAAAAAAAAGAAAACAATCCAGTACTACCAGGCTTGAACGTCCCACGTTGCAGTAGTGATGACGTATGCTATCGAGGTCATAAACGGTTGACACTAGACAGGTCAGCTTTCATTTTTAGGGACACGCTTAAGGAAATTCTCATGGCAAGGCTGTTGGTTAAAAAACTATGCCGGCCTTGGTCGTGTGTTGTGAGCGTGTCGCTTACGCAACAGAAAACTACCTTTCCTGAAACCTACGCTGTGTAATTGTTTTGGGGTGCAATCACTTTCGCGACAGTGACTCACTGAGTCGCGCGACAATGTAGCAAAGCAATTCTCCAGTTCGTGCGGTGATTAATTTGCCCGATGTCAGGTCCATTCGACAGAATAGGCCGTCAGCTGCACGGTACAATCGTGAAACCTGTAATGCATACTTCGAGTGGTTGCTTGAAAAGCACACCATGGAGAAATTTAAGAACAGTAAAAATATTTGAAAATGTTTGACCGGTTGCTTTTGCCTTTTCCTGTCGCTGTTCTTTTCAAAGTGATTCTATTCGCATTTTCGAGAAATAAATCAGTGCGGTGTTCTTTTAAATGGCGTTGCCTATAGATTCATTTATATATTCTCACAAAAATTTACGTACATCTATAGACAAGCACTGCGTAGCAAGAAAAAAAGGAAGAGAACACCAAACGCTGGCATTTTTCGTTGGACATTTGTTCAGAGCCAAGTGCTTCCGCTCAATTTCAAACTTCTGTGTTGTTTCTCCTATTTTTACTCCTTCACAATAACTCAGGTTTGTTGGCTTGTTTCGCAAAATATTCGTTTAACACGCCTGTTTGTCTGCAGTTCAATTTATTTTTCTTTCACTCCACTGCTGGCCGCCCACTCGCAAATCGCTCGCGTGCTGAATGTCGCGAATATGACGTCATACCTGAACGCAACTTCAAACATTTTCGTTGACCCTTCCCGTTCAGTTTCCGTTTCGTCTCTGCAGCTCTTGGCATTGTCCAAGTGTGGAAGCGGCGTCGAATTTCGCAGGCCAAAGAAATACCCTGCGTGGAGGAAGAGGAAACTGGTTGATAATAAACGAAACCTTTGAGCCAAAACGAAGAAGCTACTAGCGTGATAACACCAGCGCAGTTATAAGTGACGAGTGCAGTTTTTTGATATGAAGGGTCACTCTGTTCGAAAGATCACAAAATAATCGGTGAAACACATTCGACTCATGGACGTTGGGCTAAAATAATTTTGGGGAGTCGCTTTGAAAAAATTCGTCAGAAATTGAACGGTGCGTCCTTTTGGATGAACAACGGAGGTGCTTTTGGATTTCCTCAACGATGCATTCATCATATCGCTTTGACTGGGACCACTGCAATTGCTGCTTCCGTTCGGACGCGTGACAGTCTCCCTAGTTCTTTAACCCGAGGCGGAAATCGTGTTACTATAACGGGAAGCATTTTTGGAGAACTGTTGCGGGCTTTTGTAGTTTGTAGTCAGATACGATAAATGTGAGTGTGGCGCCGGGCTGTCAAAAATACGTAAAATGTTGATTTCGGCGTGGGCGCGCACTTGGCAAAAATTTCCCAAAAACTGTTTTTACTTGTATGTCGCTTCCGCTTAGTTATGAATCAAAGCGTTGTGCCGGGACGCGACTGTGCCATCGCATACCGTCATGCCAGCTTGTCGCAAAAGTGAAACGACCTTTCCCCGTCGGTGACGTAACGCATCATCGTCTCGACGAGCACTGTTGCACTGGCCGACCAGACTCCTTGTAAGGCAACCACTTTATCTTTCGTATATATTTTAACACTGTTGACCGAAAAGTTTCTGGGGTTTTGCAGCATTTGCCTTTGCAAAGGAACTGCTGAAGTTAGTTGTGTTTAAGCACGCCAGGTCTTGCCGTAATGAAAAACAACAGAGCGAAGGCGAGCGGGTGCACTCACTCAGGAAAAATATCCTGCGGGTAGTTTGCTTGCAGAGCATTGAATGGTCGTCACCTGCAGCGCGGCACGTGTGTCGCATCAGTCGTTGAACAACATGGTTGGCTCTCATTTCACCGCTGTTTGTTGCTTCCCTCTCTTGCACAACGCTTGCGTCAAAATAGTCACAAAAAGGTGTGGTACACGCCGTGTTAAGTTGTTTATGCTGCCGCATCTACCCGGGCGGTCAGCAAAAGTTCAATTTATCGGCACCTGGACGTCGTCAATCCGCCTTTTGAATTCGGGTCTCTGTTTCAAATACGGAACGAATTCAATCACATAAATTTCCTGTAAGATTAAAGGTATCAGAAGCCGCCTATGAACCTGATATCTTAGTTCTTGTTTGCTGTCATCATTTTACATGAAATGCGTTAATAAGTCACATAAAGTGCTAGTTTCTCTATTCAGACTTTAGCCTTTCACAATTAAAAATAACTCGAAAAGTTCCACGAAAATTTGTTTTTAAATTAATCATTGTAGTACGTACCGAGTGTTTTCAATTCCCAACGCTCTTTTTTAACAATTTATGGGCTACATTTTAGGTGCTATAAGGAAAACTCTCTTAGCGATATTCAGCTTCGTGAAATATTCCAATTATGCCGTCCTTTCATTTGTTTTTACTAAGCCCGTCCTGAGAGTTTGCATTACAGCTCTACATAAGAATAAATTTTTATCACAAAGACAAAATCTATCAAAAAAGAGTGAAATGGATGGAATAGTTGAACCTACTTGAGGTTAGGAATTACAAGGTCGCTTTTTCTTTCAACGCTCATTTTTTCTTTACTGCCTTAAGCTTTGCATTAAGACTTACAAATTTTTACTTCTGTACGAATCCCCAAAAAGAAAAAAATAATAAACGAATATCTTCGCTGTTCGCCAAGGTACATTGTTTTACTCTGGAGGTGTTTTGTCCGTGGAAACTGGCTCATACGTTGCAAAATGTCTGGACAGCAGTTTTCAGACGTCTCGCTGGGTGACAAATATGACGTACTTGAAATCTTGATATGACAAAAAAGGGTAATAAGTCCATCCCGTCAAAATTATCATCTCCTGTTATCAGAATAACAGCCCATCAGTTGCTGGCCAGGAGGAAATAAATATTCCGTCAAATGCCGCGTAGCCGCCATCAAACATAACCGTTACTGGCTAATGTCCTATATCCATGTTGGTCAAAAGCAGACGGTGAGTCAAATTTTTGCGACTGCGATATTAGGAGCAAAATCGTTTGACAAGCAGAGCGTGAAATTACGTTTTAATTCGATTGAAAATCTCACGTGCCTCTCATTAAAGCACAGCTTTTTCTGAGTAAAAGTGTAACTTCCCACCTGTTTTCAAAGGTTTGCAGTGAACATAGCTTGCTAAACTCAAAAAGGTCACAAGTGATTGACATTTGTCAACAATGCACACTTTTTCTGAACAACGTATTTGTAGCTGTGATAAAGTTTTATTGGAATACCATATACAGTTCACCCAGCTGGCATCAACTTGCATGGCCTAAACTGTTGCAGAAAATGATTGATGAAATAATACGCTAAAGTTTGAATTAATTTAATCCATTTTTCTGGCGCTTATTCAGTTATTTCAATCCAGGCACTTGATGACCTCAGAAAATCAGTTAATTGTTTATAGTAATTTTGTACAATATCTCGTTTATCGACTTTCTTAACCTGGATAAATACGAACTATTGAAATTTTCCCAAGATCACAATTGTCTTAGTTTTAATCAAAACATTTTGTTCGATTACAAACATCAGAAAATGCTTAAAATAAAATTCCTTGCACCTTACTGATTTTTAAACTCTTCAAAAGATTGCAAGGCAAGATTCAAATTTTGTACCTAATTATTATCAAATCAAATGAAACTTTCTTGAACATTATCTTTTGATCGCTGACTGCTTCTATCCAGGAAAAGGCGATATTTTGGATGCTTCTGCGGGTCTTTCATCTTGATCAAGCTTCTTGTCAGTTAATGTTGTTTTTATCGTCTGATCAGATAAGCAACCAAGATTAATGGATATAGCCAAGTCGAGCTATTTTTAGGCGCGACGGTGTTTAAATTTTTAGAGTTGATAAAAGTTTCGGAAATTTCACACCTCTTTAAGGCATGGCATGAGAGCATATATCTGAGAAAAAGTCAATGCTCGTAAGTCTGCATAGGTATACCTTTGACGGTGAGCTTATTTAAAACTTGCTGGCAATCTGAATAATCAAAACCGAACTTACCTATAAAGAAAACGTTTTGTATTAGCCCAAGAATGAAAATTACAAAACGAGTAATCTTGAATTTTAACTTTTAATTGGACAATCTAATAGATACTTCTATTTCACAACTTTCGCAAATTTTCTGTCGTGACATTTCTTTTCAAGTACGACCCTGGGGCGAAAGAAAATGGGCGTTTGCGATGTCTTGTTAGTTTGTTTGTTTACGTTGAAAAGATCAAAAGACTTTGTCCTTCCGCAGGTGTGCAGGCCGTCAAACGTCAGGGATGTCTGGTATAGAAAGTTGCAATAGTGCAAACTTGGTGAAGCATATTGCTGTTGCCTGCTGGCACGTCCTTGCGTGATGATCTCAATAACATGCTATTTTCTTTACATTGATAGATATCTTAGTAAATTAGATTGACAGTACGCGCTTTATATTAGCTGCACAGCAGTTCTGATTATTCAAGGTTTTCAATATTTATAGTAGTGGAAGCAATATCCAGGCGATCGAAAAACAAAAACGAAAATGTTATACAACACTGCAAATCCAAAATGATTGTAGTGCCTGGTCAGAGTTAGCCAAAGTTGATCCAGCTGACATAAAAACATGCTGCCAAATACGTTTTCTTCCTCATTATTATAGATTGCATTCCAGTACAGAAAAAATATGAACTAAACTTTTTGACAATTGAAAGGTGCACACTGTATATGCATTAACTATGAAAAGGTTCTGAATAGTCATGGAGAAAAATCCTGAAAAAAGTATGCACATCACTTGTAAACTAGGCATTTATCGACGAATTTCGTCTTCCTAAAGCGGCTTCGTGTATGAGACAGCTATAAACCCAGGGCCACATTGCCGACAACGAGGCTTGGTATAAATGGCGGACCAAGCTGACGCCATTCGTAGCTCAAGGCGTTTGCGTTTCCGCAGAAGCCTACAGGAAAAGATGAATTTTAGAGCAGCGTGCTTTGATCTTTGTCATTTTCTTCGATTTAGCTGAATTCGCTTGGCTACTTAGGTGAAACTCGAGTTGGTGGCCAATATCGGGTTCGAACTCATGTCTTAGCAATAATTTCTTCAAAGGAATCGGTGTATTAGTACACAGAAAATGCCACTGCGGTAAGGCAGTATACACCAAAATATTTTCTCACGTTATCACAGAAGGTCGAGGACAACGACGAGCAATGTTCCTTCTAAGATGCGCAACTGCGCAGTAACACCAGATCATTTGCGCAGTGAAATCTCATTCTCGCGCACTTCAACATTCCAATTTTAAGAGTAAAATAGCATTTCTTAGGCAGAAGCGGAACGCTTCTGAGAATATTGCATAGTCCTTTCAGAGGTTGTTTGAATTATATGTGTACTCTTGTTCTTATTTTGATAAGATTTTTTACTGATTCTAATAGTTCGCAAAGTCTGTAAATCATTTCGAACTCTACAAACGCAGCCTTAAAATATTCATGTTCACTAAAACAAACGTTTTCCCAACGTAAGATTTTCTGAAAGGGAACACTGACGACGAGCAAGATTCCACCAGGGAGACCAAACATCCTGGCTGTTTGTCAGGATTAATTTCATTAGTTCTTTATACACGATTTGTTACTGTGTGCAGCCTATATTCGGTTGACTGTCAACGGATTTTTTCTGATTTTAAGTATGTGTGACAGAGCGATAAAGTTACCTTGAGTATAAGTCTAGCACTCTAAAGTAAAATTGGTTCCGTTGTGTTGTAGCAATAAAAATGATGAAAACTGTGCTGGTTTTGGATAAACTTGTAGTTGCGTTCTCGGATCGAGAGGCATGGCAACAGGTAACAAGTGTGGGTGATGACCACAGTTAACCACTGCAGAAACTTTCATATTAGCCATTGCAATGCCATGGAAGTTCTTCTGCAAACTAATTGTTTTGTTTCTTTTTCAGACTCTTCCACTTACGGAGAAATCCTCAAAGTTGCTTCTAGTCTTGCCTTATACTGTTTTCGAAAATGCTAGACACCTCGTGGTTTTAGCTGATTTTTGTTTTTTCACTGTCAAAACCAATCGCTTTAAATCGATCTGTTCCAAAAATACGATATATTTGTTGCAATAAACACAGTTTTATGTTTACAGTGACAGAAGCTCAGGCGCCCGCCAGAGTTTTATACAAGCTTTAAAAAAACAATGCGACATCATTGTCCCAACAGCCTTCACAAACACAGTCTATTGACCACATCAAAGTTGAAAAGTGCTGTGTTATGAACCTGAAAGTTTCTTAGCAGAAAAACTAAGAATACAAGTTCTTTACCAATTTAGTGACACTAAGTGAGACCAAGCGCTTCTCAACGAAAATTCATACAAAATAGGTGCAGCCAAATCGGCTTATCAATCAATCGTCGCGGCACAGACTTTCTTCTCTATTTTAATAATAATATCTAAGCGTTGTTAATTCCCAACAAATCCATTGTGCGTCTTTTCACATTGCCTTCTATTGATCTTCTTGACGATATTCGACATTTGCTGAGTGCTGACAATGAACCTTACTCGAATTGGGTTTCTGAAGTTTAATTTATGTGAGTGTCTTTGTCAGCTGGCCTACTTTCCATCAAAACGTGTTGACCATGTTTTCCAAATTCATGCAGATATCATCTTCGTCTCCGGTTATTTTCAAAAGATCACAGTGGTTCAGGTAGGTGTTGGTCTTCTCGATTCAAAGCGGACACGAATTTCCACACCTTGGTTCTATGTACAGACAGATGGTTTCATGTTGCTAAATATTTTCAGTCCTCTCTGCAACCGCAACTATCTCCATGTCAGGTATCTTGCGATTTTCTAATGTATACAATGCCTGGGTTTGTGCAAATTTCATCAATTATGCAATTTCCAATCAAGAGTGCCATGGCGTCGATATTTACTTGCGTTTCCCCGAAACTGCTGTTGTATGACTATAAGAAGGCAGCAATCAATATTTTATCGTTACCGTCATGGCCATTTTGCAACCGAGCAGGTAATTCTAGATTTTTTAATTTCGTTCGTTCAGCGAACGGCCTGATTTCATTGCACGGCTTGACCTGAAACACAGCTTCAGAAGAAGATATTCGAGATAGGTATACCTTGCACAACAGAAGCGAATCGCTTTGTCTGGTTCGTTTTCCTCTCATCTCGATAGCTCAGTTACGCCCAGTCGAGCAGCGTCTGTTCATGAACGGGTGAGCTGAAATTAACGCGGCTGCAAGCCAATTACGTATAGAAAATCCCTAAAGAACCTGAGCCTTAAATTGCCAAAACACACGTTTTCCAGTTGTTTTTCTATATAGGAGGTCGTGTGCATGTACCAAAGTCGGCTGCTGGCTCTGTTGAAGCTTGCATACTATAACGTTGCTTTGCGAAAAAGAGTTAGGTGCAAGATCCGACATACACTTATATTACGAGCCAACAGACCTTCGGATTCACAAAATTAAAACTATTCCTAGGATAGCTTGTTTTACTGTTTTTACCCCACAACTGAGCCCCATTTATCTTTTCAGACTGGGCATATGGCGTTTTCCGAGCCGTACTTCCAAATTACTGGTCGGGATCGTGCTTTATTTTTCTTTGTTCGCAACCCCATCGAATATGACAATGCATTTTTAGTTTATACCTTTCGCTAGCTTGTGAATTACTTCATTTTTTTCACAATTCACCAACGGCTCATGATCCATCGATCACTGCCACATGCGGACAATCCTTTGATGCCCTATCGGTTAGCGAAAGCATGAAGATGCACGGGTGTTTGCAAGGAAGCTTTTTTGGTTCAATGCCATCGTAGCTCTTTTAACACGGTTAACGAAGAGCATGCAATTATAAGGTAAACATCTGCGAAGAAAAAAAACTATCTTGGCAGTACAGCACTGATAATGGACCGATAGGTAAGCGGAGTTTAGTTACGCATGATTTACTCCAGTTCTTTTCCCACGTCCGCTTTGTTTCCGGTGCGTGAAGAGTAATCTACAACCGAAACGTTCAAAGCCTTAAACTCAAAGTGGTTCCACGCACGAGGTGAGCTCTGTATCTACTTAAATATAATTCATTGCCGCTGTGTACCCCATCTAGGTCTGTGGTCCAGTTGCGCCAAGATACATTAATTCCTAGTGTGAAACGCCCCCTTAAATTGTCAATTTCATTCATAAGGATGACATGTAAGAACCAGCAAAATTCTCCCATTTTTTTCCAATTTTCAGATCTTTTTCTATTGAATTTATAAGTGAATGTTTCAACGAAAAACTGCTCATGTTTACTGAAACTTGCTGTCCTAAATACAACTACGCATCAACTAACTTTGAGAAGCTGCAACCGCTTCACATTACCTTGAATCAAAGCCGGGGACTTGAGGACAACCAAGAAATCATGCTTGTTTTTAATCGTCATTTTTGGGTTATTTTGTTCTTATAAGTCAATTTAATGTTCTCAATTAGATTTTAGCATTTTTTATCCGAGAAATCAATCAAAGAGCCATCTTTAGTTAACAGTGGTTCCCAACCCTTTTTTGGCAGCGGTGCATTTTGCAACTTAGTTTTCTTCATGTCGCACATCACAACTAATGAATGAAACGTAATAGCAGAGACGTCCTTTTTGGAAGAGTCGTATACAACTGATTCAACAAAGTTGTTCTCAATTTTTCAAAAGTTTCTGGGATATACCTGGGGCTGCATTGTGGCACACCGTTTTGGAAACAATGCCTTAGTATTTTAACATTTTTGTTTACTGAGAAATTGTAGTTTGCGATGATTTAAGTACCAAATTTTCTATCACTGATTAACTGTTTGCCACACCGCTTGTAAGTAGAACGTTTTGTGGGCTTTTGGATGTTACCACCACACTGGTAGAAACGAAATGGACACTGCAGCAAATGGTTTGTGTTTTCAATTTTATTGTATAGTCAAACAGTGCTGCAAAGTGAAACATAGACGAAAACAGGGTTTAAACGAAACAAAGCGACAAACACGATTTCACCAAAAAATGGCGCGAAAAGCTCGTGATACACGATGAGATTGCCAAAAGGTCGGAACATGCACAGCGCGCTCGCCAGACGACAGGTACGTTCTGAAGGCAACCGAGCGCTGGTGTAACATAATCGTCTATTTTGGCTTCGACCAAAGGAACAAGAACTCACATATGAAATGGCTACCTGCGACTGTCATGGAGTTACTCTTGCATGGATAACAACGTGACTGCTGTTTCACAGTAGTGACTCAGCTGCAGACGCTACAACACTATGGCCGTTTGCGAAATGGCCTTGGACTCACAAAAACTGAAAAACACTTTATGGCCACGAAAAGCTAACCACAAGTCGCGAAAATGTTGTGCGCAATGATGGTTGCAGTAACAAATGTCACACAGGCAAGTCACTCATGCTGGTAAGGAGCTTGAAAGAAATTTTTCCGGCGCTGTTCTGCTTGTTAAGGAATTTATTAACTCCGCTTAATATTTTAGCGGTCGACAGAACGTTTCGTCGCTGTTTCTTGCATTCATAGAATACACGTGCGCAAAAAAGTGCATTCAAAATTTATCGTGAAAGCCTCGAGTTGATCGGGACCTGCTTTAATAATGCATGAAACGTACAGTGAAAACGACATTGAACGAAGTTGACTGCTCGTCGCTTTCACCACGCGGCTATAACAATTTGACTGATGCCTTTCGGGAAAATCTTAATAAGCGTCTTCGTGATAAAGCTTGCAAATATGAAGACAATCCAAAGAAAAGCTTGTTTATCTATAAATTTTACCAGCTTTTTCCCGGTTGACCACCAACATTTCAACGGTGGAATGCTTTAGTGAGATTCATAAAAAATATATTCTCTGGCGAAAAACAAAAGAACTGAAGTTTTGTGCTGTGCTGACAAACACTGACTGCTAAACTCTTATTTTACGTACTCATGTCGACCGGGTTGCTGCTGGGCATGCCATGCATCATCGGTTCGTGCATGGTGACTGGCGCATGCGCAGAAACGGACGCCATATGATGCGGAATATGCGCCAGGGACTGCTGGTAGTGCAAGTCGTGGTGCTGCAAGGTCGCCATTTGGCCGACGGCGGCCGTGTTCGCTACGGTGTACTGCCCGGGCACATGGTGCTGGGACATCGACTCCGGGCTGTGCAGCGTGCTCATAATCATGCTGTGTGGTGGCATGATGCTGCTGGCACCGTGGTGGGGTGTCATTCCTGGGTGCGAAGCGTGCGGTGGCGTTTGCGAATGCGGATTGTGATGCAGCATTTGATCGTGATGCGACGGATGAATTGCTTGTTGATGGTGGACGTGCTGCAAATTGTCGATGATTGGTTTAGGCTCCATTCCTTCAGTTCCAATTGAACTCCTGTGTCCGCTGTGGTTTAAGTTCTCTAAGCCTGGTGGGGTGCCTTGCTGTGGCGGGGTGCCCATTCCGGATCCTTGGATAGGTAGGCCTGATTGGGACATGTCGCTGCCGTCTCTGCAATGAAACAAAAGTTTAGTTTAGTTTTCTTCTTCATAAACACCCTTCGCTTGACAAAAAAGAAAAACAGCAGAAAACATATTATGGCACTCTGGAAGCAAATGATATGATAAATAAACGGGAAAAGAATATTTGAAAAAGCATACTATTATTGCAAAGCATTCGAAGCAAAATTTTGGGTAAAGCAACTTTAGTTTGCCAAACAATTGCCTAAAACTTTGCCAATGGGCAAAAACTGCCTTTCGAATTCTTTTCGTCAATTTTCCATTACCCTTCCAGATGCGTGGCAAAACTAAATGCTTCTGGATACAGTTTTCTAAAAACATGTTGCAATTGCCTATGAATTTGGTGGCGCACTACTTCAATTACACTATACTCGCGTTTACAAACAATTTTCTCAAGTCCAAATTCAAGAAGCACTACTTGATAAAAATATCGCAAAACGCCGAAATCACATCGAATGAAGTACTTTCAAGGTGTGGAAAACTACTGCAAGAGTCTCCGAAGACGTCCCGCTCGTTTGTTTCAGTGAACAAGAGCGGTGACTACTGACCGTCATCTTTGCAAAACAAAATGGCGGACTCGCTTGACCCGTGACATTGACAAGGAACTTGGCATATTCGATTATGGATAGCAAAAGCTGACAATATTCAGTGGGTCTAATTTTGCAACATATGTCTCATGACCAGATCACTTTCAAACACGAACTTCGAGTATGCAAAAAACGGTTTTGGTTAACGCCGAATAACTTAGTAAATTTGTTTAGCTTAATTTGCTTCGAAAGTGAATGATAAAATTTACAACCATTTCAAAGCTATTGGCTCTTTAGCCCGATTTGCGCACTCAAAGAGAAAATATATTAATCCACAACAGGTCAACAATATGCACCTATAGTTTGAAAAGAAGGAAACTTAGCTTGCGTTATCAGGATTATAAAACCCTTCTAAATTAGCTGCCTTTTGCAGGATAAGTCGTGGTAACATATTAGGAATAAAGGAAATAAATCTATTTATTGCGATGTGAGCTGCTCAGTAACTTGCAGCAGCGTTGCTAAAATTTATAATGTATTTGAAAAATACTTCCACATAGAAATATTGCGTTGTAGCGCGTAATTCATTCCCGTAAACATATCTTAATAATAGCAGTAAAAATGTGCAAAACCAGTAATGAAGTGGAGAAATAAAATTGAAACAAAACACAGCTACAGAGTAACAGCCAAACGTTTATGTTCTGATTCTATCATCTTTTGTTTGTCGTGTCATGCTCAAAATATAAGGCTTATAGCAATTATGAAAAGCATTCGATTAAACGTTCTTATGGTCTCAAATGGAATTGGGATCTTGTATTTTGAAATACAAATTAATACAAATTAAGTTTTACTGAAACTTTACTAACCTCAATTTTAGTGATTTTGCTAAACGAACCTCTCATTTCGTTATTGTCGCTGGTCATAATTTCCGAAACAACAAAATATGAATATTTTAATGGGATGGTATGGTTTCTACATCTCGACGGATAAATTTTGACATTTTGCTCGATCTACAAACATGTTTACCTCTCTTTCGCTTCAGCAGCTCTGTCTCTTTGTCTTCTGTTTTTGAACCAGTTACTGACTTGCGTGACCGTCAAGCCGGTACCTTCGGCCAGTTCCCTTTTCTCACGAGGTGAAGGATAAGGATTGTGTGTGTACCAATCTCGAAGAGTTGCCCTGGATTTTTCCTGCAAAATAACCAAATAGTCAAATATTTTTCTTATTCCAACATTTTCGAAACATTTTTCGTACTGATTTATACAGTTATATTTATCTATATGATTTAAACTATAAATCTTTCAGTTTAGTATGTGCATTGAGTTCAGTCAGAAATACATTGCAGGTGAACAACACGCACGAGTGGGTGAATGAGCATTAAAACTTTTCTGAACATTTGTTTACTCCACTTTCTGCTACAGATTAATAATAATCAGCGAATTACGGTCCCTGAGATTGCAGAAGTGCAAAAAATATCAATTACCTAAACTTCTTCCTTACCTTAAAACAGTAACTAGTTTCTTCACCATCCCATATTGACCTCGGAAGGGGAAATTTTCGCCGAACTCGGTATTTTCCTACAGCCCCCAGAGGCCTGCCTCTTAGCTTTTCCGCTTCAATGTAGTGAGATTTTAACCAGAGCTGCTGCAGTTTGGGATGGTTGTGCTCGGAAAATTGATTGTTTTCGATTATTTTGTACAGTTCTCTGAAATTTCCACGGTGAAACGCCACGACTGCTTTCGCTTTCAGAACGCTCTCATTTTTGTGAAGCTGCTCACATCCCGGAAGAGACCACAAGAACCTGGCCAGGCGCTCGATGTTTCCTCCCTGCTGCAGCACTTCACACACGCACGCGACCTGTTCTTGAGTGAATCCGAACGAAAGGCCGGGCGGAGGCTGCGACGGAACCGGGGGCGCAGGTGTCGGCATCCCGCCGTACGTCGTCATCATTCCCGGGTTGATCGGCGCACCAGATCCGGCGGAAACAGCGGAAAAATGAGCGGCAGCGGCAGCAGCTACTGCAGATGGATGCTGAACAACCTGCGGGAGCATTGTCGGATACGGATTGATTGCTAAGGCCGCGGCCATCGCTGGCTCGTGCGTAGATGGTGAGTAATAGGCGGGTTCCGTGACAACCGAGGACAGAATCTTGCCTTGCCTCTATTTTGCACACGGTAATAACTTGCTCAAACAAAGGCCTGCAGTTGTTTGTGAAAAAGCGTAAACAAAGCTTTTTTTCTGAAAAACAAAGAGAACATTGCTCAAGCCGTCTTAAAAAATTGATCCTACTGCAGAAAAAAAAATTTATGTCTAGGACAGTCAGATTGCTTTTATAGCTGTAAACGTCTTAGACTATCGTAAGACGAAGCCGAACTTTAGTATTGCTGTTTCCTAATTTTCGCCCAAACCACACACATCGCACGAAGATAAACTTGGTTCCAATCTCTCTAAAACGTCACTTCAATCGTATTCCTGTCTTGGCCGAAGAGTCATGGCAGTCTATTCTTTTATCTGCACAGGTCTGCAAGCGGCTTTGCTAAGCGGTCAGACATCGTTACTTTGCACGGGGCAACCTCCTGCGCACCGACCCTGACGCGCGGTCGATTTTCGTCACAGCGAAAAAGCCCCACCGCGTCAGCGTGGTCGTCGTTCGTAGGTACTCTTCAACTAACCTGTCAGGTGCTCGCTCTCCGCCGTTTAAAGAGAATCTCCTCTGAAGTGATGGTAGACGGGAGAAAAAAGTACAACGCGCAATTCGAGATTGCTACAAAACGCGACAATTGCTGTTGAACAGTACATTTTATATCGATGATTTAAAATATTCGGCATGCTGTCCTTTCTGCGACGTTGAACGTTTGCAATATTTTGTCCATTGGCTTGACATTGAAGTCAGTGCCACTTTACTGTTACCAATTAACTGTATTCATCCAGCGAGCACTTTGACCAATACGAAGCTTGTTCAGCTAAGAGTACAGTATAATCAAACTGATCTCCATCAGAACAACATAAATATGAAGATCTATTGTAACACATTTTTGGCGCAACTACACAAAAAATTGCTTTCAAGCCGATAAAATACTGCAATCTGCAATAATGTAGAGAACTGCTAATCCTTCAAAATATTTGGTTGAGTAAATAGCAGTCTCATCCACAGTTTCCAAAGGAACAATTGACTCACCGAAATTGCAACTCCATACTAATGAACTTGCTCATATCTTCGCATGGTCAAAAATGTTGAACTCAGTTTTCATCCTGAAATGAAAGCAAACCGTGAATTGCTGCCTTGTCCTTCGACCTCATACAACCGGATGAAATTCGCAAGCAAATTATCCAAAGCAAAATGTGCGCAGCTAAATAGACTCAGAATATTTTATCGGACTTTAAAGTTTTCAGTGGCCGTGGTCTACCGAATGTGTTGCAACAGGTCTCAAAGATGCAGAGTTATTGGTTATTTCTCGTTCTTACATAATATCTGAGATCTGTAAATGTATTCCAGTTTGTTCCCTAGAATGACTCTAAGAACCAACAGCAGCAGCTTAAATAATAACGAAAGCAAAATCTCAAGTAAAGTGTAAACACAATGTTCCATAGTTTCTGTTGCCACTGTTTACGTAAGACCAACCGGATATGTAACTCTTGATGCTTCTTCAAGTTAAACAATGGTAAGCTAGTATGTGAATGCATGTTTGTTTCCGGTTACGTGCTGCATAGACTTATATCAAAACGAAATCCAGTTACGCCAAACTTCTGCAAGCCAAGTGGCCATATCGGAAATCACCTCGCTGGCCAAGAAAAATCTCNCGAACGCGGTGAGAAGACGCACTGAANCATTTTGTCAGCTCTTGGTTGACACCTAGCAGAAAATTTCAACGGCACCGAGCCAAAGGCATCTCTAGAGCAAACTTCTCATTTTTACCTGACAGTGGTTATCATTGCGCCTGTCATTACAGCAAATTATGCAGAACTTTGAGTAAATTTGTTTTTTTTAATTCGTAAGCGAAAACCGTCCCAACAAACGTTTGCCAAAATTTTCCGCGGTATCATAAATTAATGCTGTTTTCAGCAACAGCCACAAGATCCTATTGCATGACAACAGTGTTGTCAGACCCCAGGAGCAAGAGACTACATTTTATTGGACTGGCACTTGATCTCTGCGGTAAATATTTTGCAGGTATAATTTCGAGTAAAATGGGTGAAAGTTTCTCTGTTATGTTAACGCGAAGAAAGTGAGTCTGAACGTAAGCTAAATGACAAAACGTACGCCACGTTCGTCATTTCAGTGTTGCAGTCTTGCAACTATACATATTGCATTAGTGTTCAAACAACGCACTGTATTAAGAGCAACAGTACTCTAAATAATTTTTTCGCTAAGAGGTATTTCTATGCTCTTCAGCATCTTTTGCTACTCTGATTTAACATTCAGTTTGAGTGACTTACTTGACGTTACACTGCAAACTTTGCAACTGGGTTATGATATTGAGCTGTTTTGTAGCCTATATTTGCATGTCGTAAAATCGCTCAATATTATATTGCATTTGATATTCTTAATTTTCCATAATTCTGCAAAAATTTGGGGAACATGTAGAGACATTTTCAGGTTGGGTGACTTTGCATGAAAATTACTCTTTATAAATGAACAGAATTACTTAGTTTTCTTTGAAAATGCAACAATTTGGGATCTGTAGCACAAGCGTTTATTTTTTCAGTGATTTTTTCACAGCTCATTGACATAGATTTAGTAGAATCTGCCAGATGATAACACTTCACGAGTCGTTCTAATGGTATTTTGGTTTTGAAACATAATCTTGAATGTCTAGTCTTGTTTCACGCATAACTGAACTTCAGTTTGGCAACACAAAGGCTGCAATGAGTTTACCGTTTATTTTCAATACCATCCACCAAGTGTTTTGACTTTGCACAAGTATTATTGTATCTACAGCAGGACGCAAGTGTGCGGACATACACTGGTAATAATGACATAAGAATCTTAGCTACAAGTTCTCATAAAACATGACAAAACAAACGTTGCAGTGAAACAGAGCATGGCTGATTTTAGACGAAAGAGAAAATTTATCTTAGCTTTGTTTGATTTATTCCAAAGCGTACGCAGCAAATAAAACCTTTGAGGATTCAATAAGATATAATCAGCTAATGTTTGCGTCACAGAGAATAATCAAAATGGGTCAAATTTGTTTTTCAAGAGAAGATGAACTGGAGTATACTTGGAAACTTACAAAACGTCAAGTATAACGGCAGAACAGAGTGATGACATTGCGTCGCATCACTTGTTGGGGATTTAGGACGATCGTTGAAAAGGCGAAGACGAAAGCGCAAGAGCTAATCTTGTTTTCTTGCGCAAGGCAAACAACATCGAACGAGGCAAGCGAAAATCGTGGTACGAATAACGCGCTTATCAAAATCTCATTATCGTTCTTTGAATATTAATCGGACAAAGCGACACGTGCAATTCCCGCAGTGCAGGAACTATGTCCATTGTTGCACCGACACGACAGCGTGGCTAATTTTCATTAATTTTTGGCCAGACTGCGGACAAATAAGTGCAAAAGGTAGTAATCCGAATTGGAAAAAAATGCTGAGTGTATTAACTTTTAAATTGAGGTATATGGTAGGTTGTCCCAGACGTGTAATAGCCTTTCCAAGAGCGTGAAAATTAGTGCAGCATCATTGCGCACTGCTGATGTTGGTAAGTTGTCACAATTAGCTACGAGCCGATTATTTTGAAAATTATGCATCTGTCTGAGTTAAATTATTCTGACACAAACGAGCAGAAGACTGCAAGATGGAAAAGTTGTTAATGTTGTTCAACATATACTGTTTATTGTTCCTTGGCAACGACAAATTTAACGCGAATTTGGCAGTAGCATTTTAACTTTTTTAACTTGAGCTTTCGAAAAAAATGAGGCATTTTAACAAAAAATGAAATTGCAAAATAATGCACTGCAAGTTTGACTATTGTCTGCGTGAAAGTGCGTATGGCTATTTGCGAGAATAAAAAAATTGAAAAACTTTTTTTCAAAAAAGTTTTCCCGGAGTTAAAATAAGTTTCCGAGGAAGAGACAAAAAATATTTGCTTTTTGTTGCGTTTTTGAAAACATGCTGATTTTCTCATTATGTAGAAAGTCTGCAACAAAGAAAAGCTCTACAACAGAAAGTCTGCAGCACAGCAAAGCTGTGGGTTTTGAAATGCACACCTAGCACATCAAGATTAAGAGACTTTTCTCTGATCAGCAGAAATTGATTTTTTCTTAGTCGACGGGTTTCTGAAATATTTTCATCAACACGGATTTGATTTTGAGATTTTTTAAATAATATGCAAATTTTTAACAGTTTTGAACCGGTTTGAAACTACGCAAAACGCAGATTTAAATGAAATCAGGTTGCAAATGTTTAAACCAATTGTCACCCTGTGGTTTTGCGTTGGTTGCTTCTAATAGGACTTTGCAAGATTGCCAATATTTTACACTGCGTATTTTTACCTTAAAACTGCCTTGGCGCTTATATCGCGCACAAGAAGTTTTGGAAGACTACATAAGCTGTTTTTTTCTGCATATTGTTGATGTTGCCGGCAGGTGTAACGAAATGAAGCCGACAGAGTAGTATGCTTGGAAATTCTCTCGTAAAGGGCATAAATTTGAAATAGAGGATTTGACCAAAACTCCCGAAAAGAACGATTCACCAACACTTTTCTGTCTCTTTATAATTGTGAAAAGAATGCCTACTTTTCAACGTTTTAGAAACAGTAAGCGTCAGATTGTTTGTGAGTAAACCCAAACACATTTGGGTTAAAAAATATTCCCTTGCGTTAAACAACGTTCGCTTGCGCAACTATATAATCAACACATTAGTTAAAGACAATATTGAGGAACTCACAATAACTTAGACTCTTTGTAGGTTATCCCGTAGGTGAGCAGAGCGCTACATCATATTGATGGAGGTTTTACTATTCAAAATAAGTTGACCTTGCTTACTTTTATAATGCAAGTTAACGACACATCAAAATCCAAAGATATGAGTAAAATCTTAAAAAAGAATAGAAAACTTTATAATAAAATAATGCATTACAATTTTCCAAACAATTGATCATAACAAAAACAAGAGTGAACATTATATTTTGCACCCAATTAAATAGAATGTCAACTTTAATAAGCGCTGAAGGTGCTTACACCTCAGGCGAAACATATATTCTGATAAGATCATAGAGTATGATTCTTGGCCGTGAAAGGATTGCTTTCGATAGATGGCAATTAAGTATACAGTCCTGAAAGTCTTCTTTAATTTCCTAAAGTTAGCGCGTTTAGCAGTTTAGGCACATCGTGGTGGGCACTGCAGCAAATGGATTTAGCCTACGCGTGAAGCAAGAACCCCATGGAGAGCCACACACCATGCTTAAGCGTTTCAGAAATTCTACTTATTTTTGAGACCGTTAAGGTTCTGAAAGGCATGAGCTGGACAGAGTGCTCGCTTCATTCGCCGGGCAGCAAGATCCTCCTGCTACTGTCAGTCGCACACTGGCGATCGAGGCGCTCGCCACATTGCGCCTGCTCGTGGCACGGTAAATGGGGCGCTGAAAAGAAAAGCAAAGGAAATCGGCTGTTTGAGGATCAGTGAGCGTTGATGGACGCGTCACTTGAGATAGAGTGTAGCTAGCGGCTGGTCTACACCTCACACGCACTGGTGCTAGTCACTTGTCCGCATTTCGCGGTATCAGCGAACACAATGCGCGGCCACACGAGCGCAAGTGAAAAAAGAAACTTACCAAACGAAATCTACCTCCGTCACGGGTTCTTGCCAGCGCCATTTAAGGCGCTAATAGCATTCGGCGTTGGAAGCCACCCCTTTGTGTTATCTGTCTCATCACTGCTGCCGCGAGTTGAAGACAAATGATTTTCCCAAGGGGTACGGGGGCCGGGCGAGCGCTTTGGGTGACTTTCCCACGAGAAGATAATTAGCCGTGATTCATCAATTGCGATCGTCTTTTCGTGCTCGTGCTCCCTGCTCCGTGTGCTTTGGGTCCCTGCCAGCGTCCGCGTGGAAGAGGTTAATCCAATTAAGATCGCAGCGAGAACAATCGCACCCGGATTTCTGCTTGCGGTGGTCTTAGTTTATACAACGTATCACAGAAGCACGCCCCTCCAGTGACTTCATTCTCAGTCAGGATCTCCATTCGAACCGGCAACGGCCATAGTCTGAGTGTGCATCTCAATCACGGTAATTGTGTTTGGGGTTAAATGCCGAAGTTTGCGCGTGTGTGCATAGCGCCCAGCGCAATTAACGCTCGCGGAGGTTTGCAATTGCAGAAAGCAACTTCTCATTGTTCCTGACGTGTGAGTCACTGTCAGTGGTAATCACCCAGCAATAAAATATCTTGCTATTTTAGTGGACAGTCAAGCATGTACTCTCCACAATGGGGTAAGCAAGGAATCGATCCGCAGGTTTTTAATAAGAAATCGATTTCGCGTAAAATCACGCATCCTCAGTCCTTATTCAAATTGAATCTTTATGTGGATATTGTTCAAAGAAACACCGTGATCATGTCGCGGACTGCGGTTCACCATAACGGCTTTATGAAAACACCAACTTCATACCGTTTTTATAATCTCAATAGTACTGAGGCCAAAAAGTGCGCAGACCTCGCGTGTTGGCTAAAGTTGCCTCAAGATTAGATAAATCACATGGTAACTTGTTTTAAACTGCTTCGTTTCACATTCCTTTGCAAAGGCTCCGAAGTTACAGGACACATCGCTGAGTTAATGGCAGCAATTCTATGAAGCAGTCTCCAGAGAATAATTACTTAGGAGCGTTAGTAGAGTTCCTGAAGGAATTCTCAGGCCGAACAACTTTGTCGACATTCCGGAGAACTTTATCCGCAGTGAAAAATTGAGCCGGGGGAATTTCAAAGTCCCTAAGGTCTCTGCAATGTCATCCATTAAAGCAAAGGCTCCAGGAACGTTAGCCCAAACTAATATGGATATCGTTTCATCCACCAGCAACAGTCGGACAACGTTCAGTCCCTGATGACACATTAGCCGTGTTGGAAAAAGTAAGCCTGGTAAAGGCGCAATGGACAAATAAAACTGTTTCGTAAACAGCGAAAAATTCGGGACCCATTCAAATGCTGCCCTAAATTCTGTTGACGCCAACGCTAAGCGTTACTTTGATCTTTGACGTGACGTAACTCACTATCGCAGACTCAACCTAACTGACTATTCAACTGTCCCGGAAAGTTGCAGATGTGACCCGCTGTGAAATAATGCTTTTGGCTACTTTGATCCACAAGACGTTGTTGGCGGATGTCTTATCTTGTCTGTTGAAGAGAAAGTTTTCTCAGACTTCATTTTGGATTAAGGGGCAATCTAAAGATAAACAACAACGAAATCTTTGCAGCTTGTGGTAAGTGTGCCTCTGTTAAGCTGACGCGATATATGTTGAGTCAAAATGTCATTTTGGTGTTTTTCGAAAAGGCGTTTCAAGAAAAGCTGATGTTGTATTTTGCTTTTGGCAAGAAATTGACAGGAAAAATTTTATAACGAAATGAATCTTTTCACAGCCAAGAATCAGACACTACGATCTTATCAGGGTATATACTGTATTTCGCCTATAGTTATACATCATCAGCTCTTATTTAAAAAGGAAAAATTTTGTATGTCTGTTTATGTTTTTATGTACACACGCGCATGCGATACTGACAAAGAGCAAACACATCAGCGACTACTGCATCCTACCATCGTCAGACTGAAAGTTACACAATGATTAAAAATGAAGACATGACAGTGCATCAGACATCAGGTAATAAAGTGCATTAATGAACAGGTAAACATGTTACGTGATTAGGCACATAGCTGAATAAATACGTGCAAACTATTTCCAAATAACTCGTCAAATGGTACGAAAAGGGTAATTTGATGCTGGCGAGAATTTACACCTATTTAAAACAGTATGTTGTGTATATGTATGTCGAAATTGCAATTTTTTGAATAGGATCAGATCAAGTCGACCAAATAAGCAGGGAAAAATTGAGAAAACATAGCATGGCAACAATCAAGGTGTTGCAAGCTATTCGTATTTACAAAACGATGACTCAAAATTGTACGTGCTTCCCAGAGTAGCAGGAAGCGAATTACGGCTCGCGCTTCTCCCGGGTAAGAAGAAACATTCAACTTTCATTTAATGGCACGCGATGACACAGAGACTGCTGTATTTACTTCAGCAGAAGTAAGTTTTTGTCAAGAAATATCCGATGTATCAGCTCACTAGCATAGTTATGATCGGCTGACGTGAAGAATTTCAATGATTTACGATTCGGCTTTTTGTGGACTTTCTCCCTTTTTGATAAGTGTGTTTTGCACCACGCGAATAGCGCGCTCTTTTTGTTCAAGTCGACCGTGTCAAACCACGTGATTGGCTGTGTGTTCGGAGTGCTGTTGAATGCACCGAGCGTGACGTATTAGCTCATAATCTGAATTGTTTCGCACGAATTTGTCCACTTGGACCTGCTTAACAGGCAAATCGTATGACAGCTTAATGGATTGGCTGAAGAGGTATTCGAAAAACAAAACACTGGCAACTGAGTGCCTGAAGCTCATGTTCTCACTAACAAATTGCGCCAGTAAAGTCTGTTTATTTTTTGTATTGCTGGTCAACTCCTGTACAAGAAGCATGAACATATTTTGGAGTCTTACTGCACTAAAAGTGCGAAGTACAAATAGCTAAACGTTCATCATGCCCACACATTTTCGATTTTGCAGGCAAAGCTTTTGAAAACTCACTTGTTTCATTAAGAATGCAGGCATGCGTGTTGGTTGTGAAACTGTGCAACTTGAATGTTATTCCGTCTATTAACACCTTGTCAATGAGCCTACACTCATTACAGGAGTAGGCTATCTTGCTTCAGAAGTACGCTTTTCCCTTCAAGCTTTGTATGTTTGCCTGATTAAGAAAAACGTCGCTTTGCTTTGTGGTCCGTTTTCCAAACACGGATATGAATACTTTTTTATACATGGAAGTTCAGTGCGCAAAGAACTACGAGCATAAGGAACTTGTTTTCTGATAAACAAATTCTCAAGCATATTGATACAATTCTTTCATTTTTATTCTTTCCGATCATACTGCTGCATTGGTATTGCTGAATTGAACTCATCATTAAACCTATTTCATTGAGGTCTGAAACCAGTCTCAAAATTATGACACAAGTAGTTAACGCATTTCGCAAACAGCCACTTTCAGCACGCATCAGAAAATCTCACATAATGCCAAACAGTTTTTACATCACAATTTTTAAGGGAAGACTTGATATTTTTACAAGAGTTTTTTAATTGCATCACAATTGCAGTGCACAGTATTGTCATACTAATGTGCCAAGTCAACTCTATAATGGTATTTGTGGAGAATACAGCGAACTGAAATCTAGAAACCAGTAGCGGCTGACCATACACAATTTTTTGGATGAGTAATCAAAAAGGGCTCCTAGTATATGTAAAGTTTTTGTTTGTTCTATGTAGTTTGATAGCATGAGAAAAAACAAGGTAATTGCTGAGAAGAAGTTGCTGAAAAGAAGAGTCATTTGACCGAATTCAACGTTGCTATGCGGTGGAGTGCTATCACAGATTTCTCCTGATTTTCCAACGGAAAACAGGTTGCCAACATTCCATTATTTCAACTGTTGTTTGACATTGTTGTTGAAGATTTGCTTCCAGCAACTTTGTCTCTAATGAAACATTTCTATTCCTCAATTCTCAAAAAGCCTAGGATAGAAACACAAGTGATTTCCGTTGTTGCGAAATTTCCCACTGATTAGTAATTGAAGAACCCAATGACAAGCAAAAATCCAAACAGACTGATATAAAAATATTTTTAGAGTTTATGAAATTATCTGAATATTCCTAATGTACAAGATTAAGGATTTAGGTAGAATGTATATCGCAACTTATTCTTATTGGGCAGTTAATGATATCCCGAACTTTTATCTCAAATCTCACATTTTGATGTCAAGTAGCTAGTCTGGTTCCAAGTCCGAATCCCACCGCACACATAGGACTCGTGTCAGTGGTTAGTTCCAAAAGGTAATTTGCACCAATTGCGTATCATTTGCAATCTTTTTGTCCAAGGCGAGGAATTCAGTTTACCAAGGCATGGTGATTTCCGATTTAGTTTCAACCCTGTTGCAAGCACAGGGACAAAGAAATTCATTTCCACAGAGATTACGAACCAAAGTACACGAGGAGAAATTAAAAGCCAAGTTCAAGACCGTCTTTGTGGGTGTGGGATTTAAAATCAGGACTAAGTTCTTTCGTTTGCCAACTACTCGACTTCGGTTCCACATAGAAAGGAAACGTTCCGATTTAAATTCTTTAAAATATTTACCCAAGTCAGACTCGAGTCTGGACTCTAATCAACTTAATAAGGGTGTAGTGTTTTGTAACAACTGTTGCATTAAATTCCTGCATTGACAACTGAGGATCAATTTGCTGAGAAAACAAAAAATAAAACTATGTTCTGTTTCTTTAAAGCTGAGAGTTAGTTTTTTTGCGTCTTCGTAACACACATCACAGCCACATCAACTTTTGAACAGGGCAAAGGGATTCCTCCTATATCTTTGTGTTTTGGAAACTTCTGCAACAAAATACAATCGTCTACAGCAACCGAAGTTTATTCACTCACCATATCAAGTCATGGAATTATCACGCTTTTCATTTGGTGTATGTTTATTAAAATATGCATAAAAGTGAGTCGCCGACTAATTTTTTTCCAATCCTCCATGAATTTGTTGCAAACTAAAACTGGCAAATCAGAGTCTCATTGACTTATTTTTGGAATATTTCAGAAACTAGTGTTTTTTTAATCAAAGTTTTTTACACCTTTTACCAACTATTGTAATATGCCACCAAAAGGTGGTTATATCATAATGTAAAGTTGGCAACAAAGAAGATGCGAAGATAACTGTAAAGTTATTTTAATGCAATACCTTTTGAAAATTAAACCTCAGTTACGCAAGCCCTTTTTTAGAGATGTGCGTGTGACTTGTACACGTACGTTGGCATTTTCAAGTAGATTTACGTCGCAGCTACAGGATACATTTTATGCCGGGCATCGTTGTTCATTGCAGCTCGTTGCTTTTCATAAATGAACAAGATTTTTGGATCGCAAAAAAGCAGAATAGCTTGATCATAAAAGCTTGCCAAATATATCCACGCCAAAAAAAAGGTCCTTCGAAATAGTCTCTATCTCTGAACAAAAAAACAGATTTATTTTTTGTTGCACATTAAAAAAGCATTTCGCAGATTCAGATTGTCTCTTAGAATAATGCATTTATTGTTTCAGATTTATTTTTGCCTCTCAAAATAACGTATCGTGGTTTCGGGTTTTTCTTTCTCTTTAAAATAACATATTGTGGTTTCGGATTGGTAGACTTCCTTCGCAAATTTCCGCAGAATCTCCAATTTGCTTTGTTAACATCAATCTAAATCGCAAATAACTTGAAATTGCCATGGGAAAAGTAGTAGTGAGAAGCGGAGGGTTTGGATTAACTTTTTTTTAACACCGCAAGAAACACTGGCCCACGCATTCGTGGTGTTTCGGTAGCAGTTTTTGGAAGTCTTTAAAACTGCGGCGACAAGAAAAGACTTGGACGAAGAGAAGGGCGCCTTGGCGCGAGGGTGAAAAACAAAGAGAGCTGAGGAGAAAAAAAACAGAGGAAGAATGGCCACAACACGAAGAAAGAGAAGAGCATAGAAAGATAGAGAAACTGACAAGGAAGAAACAGCGTTAAGAAGAAGCGTGGCACTGTGAAAACTTGAGATTTTGCTGTTTAGACATTCGCTCGCTTTTGAAATTACAAAAACAAGAAAAGAAAAAATCTCAAGAGAAGAGTAATTATGGAATGACATAACAATCGTGATTGAAGACGAGCAAAGAAAAAGCTTCAGAAGTGCAACAGCAGCACGGGCTAACTTGTCTATACAAAGTAATAGTCTATGGAAACGTGATTCCAATCATGCAAGGAGAGAAAATCTTCTACGATTTTGTAGAAACTATCTTGTTTAGTTCTTATAACTATAAACTATCTCAGAGCATGATCGAATGCAACAAAACTTGAAAATGTCCAGCAATTTTATCAGTTTCATTTTTCATAAAAGTGATATCTCCATATACTTAATTTCCGTTTTGATTTTATAATCTGAGGAAACTTCGTTACACAAGGTAATGTTATTTCATTCGGTTGGCGATAAAAAACAAATATTTTGTTACTGAAATCGTGTTTGCACCAGGGGATTAGATTACAACGATCGATATGAAAAGTGAGCCAACATTTGCTTGTGGAATAGCGTCTGCCTGGTACGAAGGGCGTTGTTTACACAAATCGGAGGATTTTTGCTTCACAAGTCGGCGATAGCATTTGATGTAGCTCTTTCTCTATCAAAGCAGAGGATAATATTCGCTTTCATTTTTTTTGTTCTTATCCACGGAATCCATTTGATTTTATGAGAGCTTATGGTGTTTATCCCCGTGACACCCGGTAAGAAGCATCGTACAAGTAGAACAGGGGCGCAGCTGCTCAACCTTCAGCAACAAAAACAGTTTTGGAAAATTTGACCTTCTCGCAAAGATTTAATTTGCTAGGATTCTTCTGCAACGCACTCAGGCCTGAACGTGCTTGGGACATTTCAGTTTTTTTCGCGGCGACAATGTTTTAGCCTACCAACACGCACAAAGTAAGCAAAGCAAGAGGATGGCACATGGCGTCCGCAGACTTCTTAATACCAGGTGACATAGATCTGCTGCTGACAGCGCGAATGCTCCTGGTTGCGACCTACTGCGAGGACGTTTGGTGGAAGTTGAATACGCTTGAACTATGATGGCAAGTAATGTCACGGCGTAGTTGGTTTGCAAGTCATGCAGCTTTTTTCCAGTATTACACGTTTTCTTGCTAACATGCTGCAAACACACATAGATTTGTTGAACATTTTGGTTGTCATCCACACCACAAGGTTTGTGAGCATAAAAACCATGGTGAACAGTGTTGCATCACCATGATGTTGAAATTCAAATATAGAGATCACAGACCACAGCTTAACGCAGCAGTTTCATCGAATTTGTGATGATTGTTTAAGGTACCAGTCTTTCTTATACAAATCATCAAAGCCTGACTGGCCATAACGATTACTTTATCGCTAATTACCAAAGCATGTTGCAGAAATTCGACCCCTACAGAAGATTTTTTCCCGGTAGGTTGACGTGACGAGCGTCGTCCGTGTGAAGTATAAGAAAACAAACCGCAGTTCGGTGCAGTCTTGCAGAACACAAATAGCCTCGAATCATCTCGAGCCGATTTAGCTAACAGTTTCGTTGCTCTTTTTGTAGAGGCGCAAGCCACCTTCTACGATATAACCTTACACAACTGCCTTTGAAGACGTATTTTCAAATAAATACTTGTTACCAGATACGCTTTAACACGTTTGTGACAAAAGGTCTCGTAACTTTGATAGAACCGCCTGTTTGCGGGCAATACGTTTGATCTTTTGCTACCGTTTCTGTGTTCAGCCTTTGCAGAAACTTTGGGCAGCAGTTTTTAACAACATTATTTTCAACTTTTTCTAATCGGAAAAATGGGTGCTTCAAAAACGTGATAATTTACTACATCACATCGGTAGAAACAAAACCTTATTTTTGAGCCACACAGGTTCAAACAAAACTTTGCTTGACTTAATTTTGCTTGTTGGTAGTCAGACAATTTTAGTACAAAAACATCTCGAAAATGCTTCACAGCTACCCAATCCGATGACTCATGATAATCGCAAGTTTTCCGAAATACTGTTTTCGAGTTGAACCAACGATGTAAGTGGTAAATGCTGTTCTGGGAATCAACTGAAGTATATACGCCATAACGTGAACCTTCTAGCTTCAATAGTCCGCAGCATTAATGCATTAAAATCCTAATACCCTGTAATCATCTCCTCCACCCATTGATCACGGTGGCATATGTGGCTTATTTTGGAGCATTTACTTCACAAAGTGATGTTTATAGCCATTTACGCGCTTGCCATATTTCGAGAAATTTCCTACAGCTATTACATCTATAATGACAGCTGCTTTGAAAAAAATTTGGGAGGCGTCTGGAAACCCGGTTATTTTAATTTGTGAAAGGGTTTCATCAAACCTGCAGTTAGTCGCCAGTCGTCTTTTTAGTTCTCTTACCGGACGCCACCATTTAAGCTCAAATTGTATTATGAGATCTTTGATCAGTGCACGCAGATATACAACTAAGCCGTAGAGCTTATAGGCAAGTATTTACGAACTGATTCATGCACATCTCATGATGACAAGGCTGCCTAAGGACGAAAGTTATTTTCTATTGCATGTGAAATCACAATATCTGTGAAAAATTTGATTCGTGTGGCAGTTGCGAAAAGAAAAACTTGAAAGCTTACTTGTTGGAAGAAAACCAGACAAAATTCAGCTTTTCAAACACTCACATGCCTTTTAAACGTCAAAAGTTTGAAACCGCTTAAAGTTTAACACAGTCAACTGATCCAAAACTATATTCATCAAGTACAAAACTTTCTAAAACTAACTTGGTTTACTACATTAATTTCCAGCATCATACACGATCACCAGTGCTAAGTCAAGATTTTGCTTTCAGTTTGACGATGAAGGTATAGAATAAAAGTGTGCAATCATTCAGTCTTGCAACAGATAAAGAAATTCTATTTGTTAGCAAGCTTATTTGAAATTAACAATTGTGAGTTTTCTTTATCTAAATTATTTTTGTGCGTGCGATAAAAGTAAATAAAGTGATTTTGCAAAACTTCGTGTCTATCACAAAAAAAAATAAGACCAATGTGTGAAAGACAACTCATACTTTCAATTTTTAAAGGAGGTAGAGGAATTATTTATATTTTGCAGGCTGTTCATGAGTGAACTATAGATTTCCAGCTGTTGTTTGGTAAAAACATGTATGTATGATCTTTTGTAAATCAACAAATTTTCTATTGAAACCTGTTCAAAGTTTAAAAAAGTACAGAATAAAAAATTGTTCGAAATTATCCTTAACAGGACGTATGCGTAGTTCATAGCGACAAAGAATTTGAAATATTGTTAAACCAAGAATCTTTCCTTGTTTTTTATTCGGATTAAATATTGCTCAGTTAATTGATCATTTCATTTTCACGTTCGCTTGCATTAACCTACCTTACATAGCATTAAGTTAATCTATTTGTGTAGAATGTATAAGGTGAACATGTTTTTTTCCCAACCAGGACGTTACGCAATTTAAATAGTGAAACTTTTGACTATCGCTCGTGGCAATCTGAATGTGTCTGAAATTAGAATAAGGTGTGTAAAACTGTTCGATTTGAGGCGAAATTTTCGTCAAACTAAAGTGAAGAGCAAAATAAGGTCAGCTTTTTTTCTTGCAACGGAATCCCAAATTTCACGAATCATTTGCAACTTTCGCTATCCCTTACTTTCCTGTTGACTATAGTACGGTTTGGTTAAATGGGACAGCAAGTAACTGACCAGGAAGCGAGCGGCAAATCCGGCACTGTCCTGCTGGTCAAAAGAAGGCGTACAGTATAGTCAACAAAGGACTTATGGCAGGGGTGGCCAGACTACGGCCCGCCAATTTTTTCAAGCGCCACGTTTCCGACTGTAAACAGCAGTGCAACAGCATTGGCTGAAAATGTAAACAAATTGGATTTTTATTGCGAGCAAAATAGCCACAATTATAGAAAACATTATTTTATTCAACGTTTCCGCTTATGCCTGAGCCATCATGAGGAATAAATGAAATACAACAGTTAAAAAGAAAACACAAGTTGAATAAAATAACGTTTTCTATGCTTGTGGCTGTTTTGTTCGCAATAAGAATCTACAGCAAATCCGTGTAGGTGTGATTTTATTGTTATTATTGCACTACAATACATTTTAACAACCTATTTTTGCATAGATTACTCAAATCGCACTGTATCCGGCCCTCCAGTGACCAGGCAGTCGCGACTTGGGTAAAAACGTTTGGCCACCCCTGACTTATGGTCACCCTTGTATAAATTTCATGACTATTTAGACCAAATTAATCTCTTGAAAAACTGATAATGCAAGCACTGTAACAGCATGATATCAAACGGATACGGAGACTGTTGAATGGGAACTCAGCTTTATTTGAAAACGGTTCATGTGAAAAAGTGTTAACTAGTGAGTCTGTCATTATCCAAAAATTAAGAAAACAATCCAAAGAAATAATATCTGTTACCGAGTATGGTCAGCATTTGAAAACAATAGTAATTTGAAAGAAAATGAACACACTTAGTGTGAAAAAAGCCTAAAAATTGTGCAAGTGTGCCTAGTACACCAAATGTTGTTATTGGGCTCAGAACGAGCCAACTTATCTGTTAAACGGAATGGGCTAATCGTCTGTTCGTCTGAAAGTGTGTATAAAGGAGATGAAAAAAATTAGGTATGAGAACCTTTCCCGGCTTGAAATGGCAGCAATTAAGTAGTCATGTTAAAGATACAAAGATGTTGAAATAAATATAGCTGCGGTTGAATATCATACTAAATTTCCCTTCACTAATTCATTTTTGGCTGAAATAGCCTTAAGCAAAAAACTTTGGCTGAAACATCTTAAGCCGAAAACGTACATTTTACGCTACCAATTATGGTTATCTTGAGTATGTAAGATGTCAAAAATTTTTTAGAACCCGCCATTCACATCTAGATTGATATTAACCTTTGCTGCGAGAAGGGCGGCATATGCTTTTGGTTTAAAGCTCTTTTAGGTTGAATAACTATCGAAAAAGTAATTATTGTGGTTTCAGAGGACTGCAGCCGAGAGCTGTCAGACTTGGGAATTTGCTGCAATCTTTTGTCGCAATCCATGGTTTGTCAAAGCAACTCTGTTCCTGGCAGTGGCGTCACATGAATCATTTCAAATTCTTCTACTTTGCAGTGGTAGAGCTAAAACTACATGGCCTGCGTTCAACGAGAGTAATGTAATTTTTCTTGGAGTGGAAACCATATGTNTGTGCATGCGTCGTTGTTAGGGTTTGATTGAGATAAGGTCATATTCTTTAACACGAGTGTAAGTCACGACTCCCGTCAAGTCGATCCAGTCAGTGCTGAGGAGCAAATGTCGTGCTCCGAACTGGTACGGGTCATTCGGAAGCGACTAACCGACCAAAACACTCTTGTTTCTGTTGTGGGAATAAGTTGCTTTGCTTGCTTTCAACAGCTTTGGGCAACTGCTTATGCGCTGAGGAGTGCGTTCCTTTTCACGGGTCATGGAAATGCTACACAGTGCAAGCAACTTCGTTTCGCTGCCTTTCAACCGAGCACATGGTATTTTTTCCGAAATAATTGCAGTGTCTTAACTTGAAATTCGCAGCTTTTCTCTGAATACCTGTTTTGCAGAACTGACTTTTCGAAACTTTTTTTTCCTTGGGGAAATTTTGTGAGTTCAACCAGTGACTGAAGAAAATTTTCCACCAAGACAGCTGTGTCACTTTGTTTAACTTTTCCATTTGGCATATCTGTTTACTTAAAAGGATTGCGTCAGTTTTTGAGGTCGCGCATCAGTGCGTTCTAAAGCATTCGCTTAAGCAATCTGTTTTTGCTCAATATGCTGAAAAACGTCTTACATATATTTTCAAAATCTGCGACAAGATTGTGACAAATTTTTAACAGCTGCTATGTCACAAGCATCCTATTATTTCTTTGTATAAGAATATTACACTTGATATTTTCAATGAAAGTTTGAAAAGTAGTTTTTTGTGCCATTGTCCCGTCCGTTTCCTTAAAAATATGACCAACGTTCAAAATGATAATTGCTTAATGTTTTGTAATGTATTGGTGATGAACTGAAAAAAGAACTAAGGTTACGTTATGGTGTGTTTTGGGTATCAGGAGTGGCTGCAGATGGTGAATAGTGAGGACGTTTATTTTGGCACAGGTCAATTTGGAAAAAGGCAAAACAAGAAACATGTTTGTGTCTTTATTAGTCGCAAATATCCATTGACTTTACAAAAGAGTGAAGCGTTTCAGTTTTAGTGCACTGACCTATTTTAACAAACAAAGTCAACCATGCGTAAGAGGTGAAGCCGAATGACGGAAGGAAGGTTATCTTGGTTTTTCGATTTAACCTGTTGAATACTTCCTGGACGTTATTGACCTTTAAGCAAGCTGGATAAAGGTTTATAGTCACAGGCTTAGCTTGGTTTTATGTCATTGGCTGTCGTAGTTCGCTTCTTAAAATCGCACTGTCGAGATCGAATCAGCGCCATCCCTCGCCTTATCTTTCGCTGCAAAGCCATTATATTAAATCAACGAGCCGAGTGGTGTTGAATTTCCCTCTATCGACTGGGACCGACCAGCCACAATGTGCACTTGATACCTGATTATCGCTAATCTACGATTATGAGGAGTGCAGAGAAGGGTACAACTGCTACGACTGTCCATCTTTTTCCGGGTAATCGTCGCTAAGTGTTTGTTAAACTGCTTTACGAAGGCGTATTTTGAACTGGTGAGTTACAGAGTGGCGGCCAATAGCCAGTTTTTTGGAGGTTCTTTTGCTTTGGTCAATTTCACTTGGAGCAGGTGTACGAAAGTTTGCTGATGTATATAACACAACGCAGAGAATCCGCATCAACTCTACTGCTAATTCATATCAAAATACGCTCTATCTGCATCACTGAATTTAATAGCCACTTTTTCAGGTTAGAAGATGAAAAACTTGTGCTTCTTCTATGCATTTTTTCAAGTAAAAGTCGCATGTAGTAAAGCTCAAATAAAATCGTCGTCCTGACAAGCCAAGGCCGACATGCGATTGGCATTTTTCACGTGCAGAAATTGCTGTTAGGTCCCTACAGGACAAACCAATCGCGTGCAAAAATAACGAGATGATTCCTCAATCATCTAATTCTAATAAGATAGTGGCCGCAAACCCTGGGCCTCGACCCAATTGCAAGCCTTTTGGAACTTGTTGCTTGGCCACGCAACACTTTCTCTCTGTGTGGGACGTAAGAGCTGTACTGTCCTGTGCTGGTTGCGTGAGCTAAAACATAGGTTACTGTGACAACTATGGAACATTGATTGTTTGACGTTAACAAATCATTGTTTTTGTTATTACACAGTTTATGACATTAACATCCATTATTGTGTAACATGTAACTGAATGCAGTATAAGTTTGAAATCGGGCCTTCACAAATAAGTATGGGCCTTTTAATTACGATTGAAAAGATGGTATGGGCCATCATAACGAATGTTTGCTGATCACTGATCTAAGAAGGGCTATTGCAAACTATGTAAATGTGCGGTTGGTCACAAACAACAGCGACAATCGGGTTACTCTGGGGTAACACAGCCCACCAACCATAGCGAAAACATCTTAGAGCAATGATATTTTTACTGCGTCTGTTAAAAGCCCTTTTAAATACATTACATGTTGCTTTGACTATTTTGCAAAGGAACTGAGGCATTGTGGTGATAAAATTGAAAATTCGGCTGCAAAATTTCAACAAAATACAAAGACGAGCTCAACTACTTTTCTCAGCAAATAAAGTTTGATGGAAGGTTTGGGTTGCTGCTACGGATTACCGCTTTCGGTGTTTTGCAATTCAGCATTTGAAATAATGGTTGACGTGAACATCGAATTGTGCAATTACAAAGCAAATATCAATTTATCACTAGCACAAGCGCGATAACATCCATCATAAGTACAACGTTTTGGGGTCTGAAAAGTACAAAACAAGAAAAAGTATGACTGATATGGAACAATTACAAGTGATTCTTAAGCGAATAACCGTTGTTTGAAAAATGTAAAGGTTTCTATTCAGATATAAATCCTTTAATACCTCTCGCAAATGCATCTCCTCCGCCACGAGAGAACAAAACCAAGATCTTGAACGTATCCCTGACAGGCATCACAGATACGTTATGTCAAGTATCTGCTAAATGTTCTATGCTGCGAGTGGAACATTGTGAGGAGTGTTTGAAGTCAGCCCTTAATCATTTTTGTTTATTTTTCGAATTCTCGTCGCTCTCATTTCGACGAACAGACAATCACTTATCACGGTCTGTACTTTTGCAGTCAAGCGGAGAAGACAAGCAACCCGTGTTAAAGGCTTAATTTTCTATAAGGCATTGCAGGCTCTCCAAACTTGACTGACATTTACTCAGAACGTGATGATTCAGCCTTCAGCCACGTACCACTGCGTCAAGCCAGTAGTCTGAAGACTTGACAGCATAGTCTCAAGACAGATTTTGAATTCCGTTCGTTAATGGTCTGGAAAAGAGAAAACTTGTATTTTAGGAATTTGCATGGTGCGGTTATGATGCTACAAAAATGGCAAAATCGTTCAACTTACATCGTGGGAAAATACTAGATGAGTTTTAACGCGTTTTTACCATAAATACAATAGCATAGCCATAATTAAACTAAGCAGTCAATAAAGTAGTGCAGGTATTCAAGATGACACATTCTCCAGCAAATTTTACATTTTCGTTACTGACACGATTTGCATGCTTTGGTAGAACTGCTAGCGTGCATTACTATGTTAATACTCACAGATGACAATATTTAATGTCGCACCTTGGTAATTTTTTGGAAGATGACTAGTTATATGGGTTGGTGTTCACTGATGAGTTTGAAAGAAATGTCTCTACTTTTGTTTCAAAAATACTATCTTAAGCTCTTGATGTATTTGTGTGGCTTCTGTAAATCCGCAGTTGCTTATGACCAGTGTAAACACGTCTTGTTTACCGAACAGCCACACAGACTGCAATGTAGGATGTAAACGTTCATTGCTGATTTCTACGTGGCGAAGAATGATTTCGACTGAAAGTCAATCTCCATATTCCAAACGACCTTTTTGTCACTGCCCATCGTTTACAACTTCCCGCTGGTGGAAAACGCGTGGGAAGCTAGCTGATACCGACCAACCAAACAAGATTTTCGACTCTTCCTGTTGACGGCAGACGGCAAAAACTAGAGCAAAATGTTTGCCATAGCTCGCGACCTTCGCAAACATTATGATCGGTTAATGTTCTTGACGCTCAAGACCATGACAAAATAAACAACTTGAAAGCATTGTTCGTATTTCCTCTTGCGCCCTTCCAGCGCCAATATTTTCGATGATACTGAACCCACGCGTCGTTCGAAGCCAGGGCCACTTAATAACCATAACACGTCCGACATGCCTTGAATCTCAGAAGCGTTACGTACTGCGTGAAATACATTTATTTAGAAAATTATTAAATGAGATTTTAGCGAAGGTCCATTCCAGTTCGTCAAATGTCTTCAAAATTTCCGTTTTGCCGCAATTCGAACACAAAGCAAGATAACTGCAAAGGATTGAAGCTATACAACCTTGAGTCATCACCAGATCAAATTGGGGTTTGCACATATTTTTCATTATGGTGCTCTTCTTTGCGCAAGCTTTATGAAGCAACGATCTGAATTCAGAGGATCTTCCATAAATAGTGCGTTCTTTACACCTAATATCTCTGCCGATTACAGACATGTTGCTGGTCATTGTGTGGTCTGTCGTGTACAAGGGTGCTGAAGACTTTGTTGTTTCTCTGTAGCGGTACTCTACTAGTTGGGGTTCAATATAAATGTTGTGCGAGCGCGAGTTAGTCTCCAAACCGACCTTACGTCTTGAGTTTGCCAAGCCGAAGCAAGGCGGTATAACTGCTCTCACCACTTCTGTCCGTTAAATAACTGTGCAGAAGAACTCTAATTGGATTGTTTTTGCGTTCAGATATACTGTAGAAGAAACTCACCGATACACATGAACATGAAACGCGAACGACGTAGAGTAAACCGGTTCAACATGCAGCAATGTAGAAGCACAGCATTGAACGTTCGCAAAAGCAACACGAAACAGCGACTAATCGCCGCGATGTCGGTTAGTGCGTTACCAGGTCAACTGTTACGCAGTAGCGAACAAGTACGTTGCATCGAATCACAAATAAGGTAGAACATTCCCACAATCACTCGTCAGAAACGTACAAAAGTTTCAAACCTGGCCTGTAGCCAGGTTTTAAGGTTTGGGGCAGGGGTTCCTAACCTTTTCACGTTCTTGTACCACTTGGGCACCCCGTATTGTCAACCCGTACCACTTCTTCCAGAACAACTAATCTGATCGAATCTTAGTTTATTCAGAAGAATAATATACAGCAAAATAACAATAAAAGACCACAACTAAATTTAATGAGATATTTATTTTTGTTTACCTTCCACCAACTCGTCGATGCGTGGCGTAAATTTGCTAATAGCGCATCGAAAGTCATAACGTTGCGATACAATAGGAATAGCAGGCTGCAGGAAAATTTTTTTATTTAGAAACAAAGCCCGATACGTAAAATAGAAAGCTGTGAATCCAGGTTTTTGTGAAAAACTGGAATTTACTCGCGTACCACCTGGAAGGCCTTCGCGTACCATCAGTGGTACGCGTGCCACAGGTTGGGAAACCCTGGTTTAGGGGCATACATTCTTAGAGGCCAAGATTTTTGTTTTTATTATATGTTTAAAGCAAATTTTTCTGGGCACAACAAAATTAGGGGGAGTAGGCTACAGGCACTAGCGTATGGAGTGGGGTGGCCACTGTGCCATGACCACCCGCTCAAACCCTAAAAATAAAAAATGTAAACTCAGTATAGTCTAAAACAGTGTTTTTCAACCTTTTTTGCATCACGGACCACTTTATGCAATAAAAAAATTTTGGGGAACACCAAACAAAATTTTATAATCACAATTATGATNTTT
>JGI24159J19872_10000113_pt1 | contig 49668 bp, 22 predicted proteins | sample Ectturendosymbi4_FD_19872 | JGI IMG/M metagenome (IMG submission 19872) | reverse complement strand
GCGAATTTAATAAGGTTATTGTTTTGAAGAGGTTGCAGTCTGCTGGATGATCAACACAGTTGCGCGGTAGTGCTGGGTCGCAACCGGTATCTATCGTGGTTTGCTCAGTTCCGCAAGGAGCTGAGCAGGGCAGAGAAAGTGTAAACCCAGCTAAAATGAAATTCTGCCCGGGTTTCCATAACCCTTTCGCATCCAAGCAGACAATGTTGTTCTGTAGCAGTTCATAGTTTTGTGCCAAGAAGTCAAATCTCCAACTTCTGCAAAAACCAGCCGCTTGAGGAACCACGCGCACTGTTGTGTACAAGCTTCGCTAAATCACCAACAAATTCTCCGAAAAACGCAAAAAAATTACAGAAAACCAAAAGAATACTAAAACTGAAGTATAAGCCAAATAGGGGCCCGAGTTTTACATTTACTGTAGCTTGCGGGAAGGGACAATTCGCCCCTCCGGCAGCAGCAGGTAGATCCAAACACCGTAAGGATTTCCACTGACTATTTGCGAGGAGTGGAAAAAAAATTTTGGGCATACCTTCCTTTGACAAGAAGTTCTCAGGTGAGCCATCAAAAATATTTCTTTCACTGCTACATTGGAATTCAATCAATTCCAGTTGAGTTTTGGCTGCATCCACACCAGTGGTGCCAAGCTGCCGGAGCTCCGACACCTTCATCAGTGAATGCAGTGAATGATGGGTGGTTGCCTACAAATATAAGCGAAGATGCCCAACAGAGCTCCGGTACCTATAAAAATTTCCACTTCATCTTCGGTGCGCACATGTGCATGTGCCTTTTTGCTTCACTTGAGAATTCGGTAATGTCTGTGGTCACTAAAACGGGTTTTGAGGAAAGAGCAGCAACTGTTTTCGTAAAGAAAGTCGCCAAACTGTTCGACAATGTTGGTAATCAACTTTTCAAGAAGTTGAATATATCTGGAATCTTCTTGCTTTTATTTTCCCCAAATGCCTCGGGAAATGACTAAGTTCGTTTTGAATGACCTGTTTGAAGATATTAAACTTTTTCTGGAAAGGGCGAGTAATAGTGATCAAATCAAGAGTAGCAGGCTGTGTTTTTCTTCTTGAAGTTTTACATTCAAGTCATTGAGTTGTTACACTGTGTCAGCCAAAAATTCAACAGTTTCCCTTTATTATTTCCTAAAAAAGTTGAAAATGCCTTAGCTTTTCTTCACATCTTGTTGACTTCCTGCAAAAAAAAAATCATTTCGTAAAGGACTAAAATCTCTGCAAAACTCTTCCATTAATCAAGCATCTTTAATAACTGCGCACAAATAAATTCGTTTTGCATTGTTTTCGGAAAGAAAACGTTTCATTGCAATATTACAGCCTTGAATCCACTATTTTCACCAGGATAGACATTGCAGTGACGAACCATTGTTGAACAATTATGACGAAACAATTACTTTGAACCAAAAAAGGGTAGCTTGCCCAACTTAGGTGTGCACTGCAATTTAGCTGAACAACAGCTTGATCAACAATCACACAGTTGGCGAGGAGTAAATGCTTTAGAAGTACGGCCAAAAGCGCAAAATTTTGGGATAAAAACTTCTGGGTATAGAATACACCTTTGAGAAGCTGACGAGGTCCGGCCGTCGCCATCCAAAGGTCCGAATTCGGCCCGCTCCGCCATTTGAGTAGCCCTGGGCTAGTGAATACTATTTCAGCGAGTTTCAATACTATTACGAGACAAATAACCGAAAGGACTCAGGGAAAAAAATTCAGGTTTTTGCATTTTTCTGTTGAAAAGCTTATGAACCTCTCTGCAGCCACATTTAATAGGCTCTGAAGCAACCCAAATGTTTTTCAAAATAAAGCAACAATTATGTGCAAATATGTCAAAAGGGACTCTTCAACAATTGTGTTAGTGAACCTTTCTGAATGTTTGCCTCAGGCCCCTAAATTCTAATATGCACGCCTGTATGTGAGGCTGGAGTTTCAACCTTGCGCACATTAAAATAAAATTCAAGGAATGGACTGCTGCACGTTGAGAATGACATGAGATTAGCTTTCACCATCACGTTCCCAGGAATTTCAAGATTAGTTGCACATCTGCGAGCTCAGCCGTCGGACTGATTAGCATAGATGCTGTTTGTTTTGCATAAGAATGTAAATACAGTGAATCTAACATGAGAAATTGTAGTGCTTTTTATCTTGTCGGTTGGTATTTAAACATCTTTAGAGTTGTAGGTAATGACTGGGGCCACGCGCTTCTAACATTCTCGAAAGAGGTCGCGAGATCAAAAAGGTTGGGAACCACTGCTCTAGAGTGTATTTCATTTCTTAGTAGCTACCAAGTTTAGGTTGTTTCAAGTGCCACCTGTGAGTTATTTCTTTCAATTATAGTTTTCAAAGTTAGTGCAATTTTACAAAGATTGCCATTTTTTAAGATTCACCCATTTTTGAGAAGACTGTCAACTGTGTTCTTGCAGCAATATTTTCATTAACCTTGATCACAACACAATTTAGCTAAACAACTGAAAAAGACAGGAATAACTTTTAGCTGACCCCAAAAATACCTTGTCCATTTATGCTGTAAATACATAGCTACCTCCATTTAACTCAGTCAAACCTAGATCTGAGGAATGGCCTGTTTCGGCCGCCCAGCCATCATAATGCAATACGATTAAATTCTTCCAGGCAGCCGGGTTAATAAAAACACTTGAAAGGGAGAGATTCTGTAGTTTTGCTTGATCCCCTTCCAAATCCAAGCATATCTCACGTCCGTCAGCTGTGGTGGTGCCCGGGTCGTTTATCATTTGCACACCAGCCCGCATGAAACCCTTTACAGATTTGAGCTTTTTCCCAGCCACCCACGGAATGTGGAAGCTTACCGACGACTGGATTCTGCGGTGAAGCGAGTGATTATTTTTGAAGATATATTATCGCTGTTGCTGGGGGAAATTAAGGGGACTTGCGGGAGTGCTCAGGCTTAAGTGATTTCGGACAAAGCGGGAGGGTTACTGTAAACAGTGCGATGCTTTTGCAAAAACCCCACTGTATACTTTTACACCACCTCGGCATTTCGTCGCGTTGCGCCGCGCGCGCTGAAGCGCAAAGTTGCGATTTTCATTCGCTTCTTATGCTGCGTATGCGGCTCGTAATCAGGAAGAGACACTAAAAGCGAAACGCTGAGGTACGCAAGCGCGAGCTTGTCTGGAACAGTTTGTTTTTTGAATACCTTCATCAGAGCAGTTAAATGCTGTCCACTAAAAGGTCTAGACAAATACCACTGACAGTCATGGCAGTAATACGGTCTGTGTGAATGCATACGCTCTCTTCATGAACAGGCAATTTGAGACGGAAAATAAGCACTACTTGGTGTGTCAACCAAAAACACCAAGCCGCGTTGCGGCTTGCTGCGAGTCGCCCTCTCTTACAGACAATTTAGCAGATTCACTTTGTGGTTGCTTGTTTGAGAAGTGCTGGAGCAATGGACTTTTCCTGGATCTACGGAAGATCAGAAACGCTCAGATGAAAGGTTGTAAATACCATAAGCACCTGACGCAAAAGGGCTTCAACGTTTTTCTTACTCATCTTGTCGGCTCCTTTGTTTCAAGAGGTAATACTCATTTGTTAGTTTGCTGCAAATCTCCAGTAATTATGGCTTGTGAACACCATGCTCCATTGAGCTTGAGAATAAACGTGAAAGAAACCTGGGAGAGAAAACAGTTTAATTCATTCTCAGCAGTCATTGTACAAATTGCAAAATGGAAAAGATTGTTTAGAAGACTGGACTGTCAACTTCTTTTCCATAATTACCTTGCAGTAATTATGTGCCGTCAAGTCATGAATCTTAGAAGAGCTTCTGCAATGGAAACATGTCTGGGACCATGACAGGACATAATTTTTGTGAGACCTTAATTTCATACGTAAGCAGACGTAGCCGTAATTCACGAGTGTAGACAAGCTCTGCAAAATAATCACCATTTCTCCAGCCTTTTGTTGGTGGCACTTGTAGTTTGTGAAGTCGCAGCATCACTTTGGAAATGACTTAATATTATGTTGGCACTTTGGCATATTATTTGGTTTCCCGAAAATATAACAATCTTGTAAATGAGAACTGAGAGTTAGATGCCCACGTTAATATCGCTGGCTTAGCTGATGAAGATCCCCACTCACAGAAATCACGTACTGATATCTAGTGCATTGCATTTCTGGGAGGAGCATAATTTGAAACCGGTCCCGTGTTTGTACCCAAAACTGAACTCGCTGTCTTTAAAGAGCTCTACACAACCACAGGAAACACAAACAACTTCACTGTGAGTGGTTGACCGACAATAGAATCGTGCAAGAGCTTCTATTAAATGTTTGTCTTTTTTTACTGCGACGAAGTCACAATATGTTATCGCAGCCCTTTGTATTTCACCACAATGGTGTCGCGCGCCTTCGTGGCTATTCAGCACAAGCCGTCAATGGTTACCAGCAATTGTTTATGGGCGCTTGCACCTCGTGACCAGTGGAGGGAACTACGGCCAGGTTTTGAATCGGGGATTTTCTCGTTTCAGTGCTTGTTTTTCGACAAGAACTTATGTTGCTTGGTCGTGCTTGCACTAGGCGTATCGACCTGGATTTACCGAAGTTGTTCGTAAACTGACTTCATCCGTTCTTCTCAAGTGCTGACCAAAACCTTTCGCCTGCTAAAAACAACACCGTTGTGCACAATCGCATTTACAGTCGCTTGAGATTCAACAACAACAGCAACTGTCTCTTACCGGATGTTGATTTTTGTTGTAACATTACCCATCGAAATTACAAGCGGACAGAAATACTGGTGAGCTGGTCATTGTTAACTAGAAGGGAGAAAAATTCATTAATGCAGTAGTTTACCTAAATTCGTTACAGCTTGTTCAGTAGATCCCCTTCGCACCCCAAAGTTGCAGTTAAATTTATTCGCCTGAAAACAGACAGTGGAGAAAAACACGTTGTCGTTTCCCGCAGCACTTCTCTCATGTTGACCAGCTTCAGACAACCACTCCTCATCCTAATGTCTTGACAACGAAACCATCCTTTGAACACACGAGGAACTATGCCCAAATCTAGTTCGGAATTGTTTTCTATCTTACGAATATAGCAGGGACTACTGATCTCGCTGATAAACACCCTTAACCGGTCTTTAAAATGGTCTTATAAGTGGCGTCACGCTGCTACGTCATATGATTTTATCTGAAGTGACACTGTTGCGTCATAAAATCGTGTTGGTCAAAAAGTCAATAGCTGATGGAATCAAAACATTGTTAGAATTTTATGACAAGAATGTTGATGCTAATGATAACGTGGCGCTATGATAAGTTTTTACAGAATTCGCCAAAAAATAACCTCCAGCGCAACCATGAGCTGTCAGCATCAGATCAAGAAAGACGGCTAAAATAACGCGAAGATGGTCGGGCAAACCTTTTTTGGTAAAAAAATTATACAGATTTTTAAAAATTCTCTGTCTTATTTTTGTGTTGATTGGTTGATTATTTCTTTTCTTTGATTGACAAACTGGTTGTGATTCACTGATCCCGCCAGGATCGCTTATTTTCAGTTAACCTAAGCTTTTGCAAATAAGAATGCGGAGAGCTGAAGAAACTAATAAAAGTCTTAGACTAAGTTATAAGAATCATTAAACTTATGCTTAAAAAACAAAATTTTCCCAAGCTTAAAGCTGGGTATGTCTTGAATGTTGCCGAAAGCATCTCGTACAGTTGTTGCCAACTCATCTTTAACTTTTGAAATCAATCGACTCAGCAGCAACTGGTGTGAGTCTCAGTAATATGCTTTTGAGCACCAACAGCGTAGCGAACCAATAAAATGGCGAAATAAGATGGGTTTTTCGATAACACACACTTTTTTCTCGTAGAAATTTCCATTATGATTGCAAAGGACTACTAAGCTTTCTTAAAAAATTGCAAGAAACACTAACGTTTCAGGATTCGTGACAGGAGCGATGAACGCCCTTGAATGTAGAAATTGTTGTCTAAACGGAAATTGATCGCCATCTCATGTTATAGCATTCTGTTCTTGGTTTCCAAAGACTCTGGATGGTACCGACCACGCTTGGCTTGTTTTATCAACAACATCATTGTTGAGAAAGAGTAAGAAAGAAGGCCTTACCAACATTTTTTAACCTTTCTCATTTACGTCGGATTTATATACCTTGTATTCAATTTTTGGTTTGCACTATAGAATAAAAAGGTAGAATTAAACAAGAGGAGTTCTTGGCACAAAGAAATCTTTATCTCTCACCTCCTTTGCACGTGCTCAACATTATCTGTATCTATCGATATAATTGAACTTCAGCTGTCTTTTAATTTTCAAAATTATCGTCCCAGTTTCATCAACGGTACGCGTTTTACTTAAATGCTATGCACTGGTCTGACTCTAATGACAAACGGAAATTAACTCCTGTCTTGAGTTGCAAACCTTTAACCGAGCTTTTAAAAAAAATGTAAATAAAGTGAAAGGTCAATTTGGTTTAAAAAGCCAGGGTTGTAAATGCAAAGGAGTAAATGCATTTTTTCAAACTTGAATTTGTGGAAGATAATTGTTCGTCCGTTCACCTTGGACAGCTGCATGCCATGCACCCAGTGTTTAAAGTAGATCCTTTGTGGATTTGCGAAGAAATGTGAAGCGTGTTATATTTTGCCGATTTTTTAAATGGTACGTTCAACACGACAAATGCAGGTATGGGTGCAAATGATCATAAGTGAAAGTCATGTTTCGTGAGCATGTTGAATAATGGATATATTTATGAATAAACCAAATCGAATTTTAAGTTGCATCAACAAATCATCAAGTGTTTTAAATAAAAATGGGACAATACATCAAAACATTAGGAATGTTGCACTAAGTTTTGTAAGTGTTTTGCTGACAGTGTAGTAAAACCTGAGCAAACAGCACAGAACAGCGGCAATGTCTTGTCAGATTTTGAAATGCAGGAATTGAAGCTGTTGCTCGAACGGAAGAAGGAAACATTAACTGCGGCTATAGCCACTTCGAAAAATATCATCAGTTTCAGTGCACGGCTTAGAAGAATAAAAAAGAATTGCTGCGGTCATGTTATACTGTACTTACAATGTTAAACAAAGCTTTCAAGTCTGAAAATACAAGATTTTCCCTTAGGACATTGACCCAAATCACCATATCTGAGAAGTGTGCTGGATGAGCACACATTAATGAGTGTAGTTGAAACTACCTTAGCTAAATGTTGCTAAAGTTGTAAACACCTTGTTTGGTCTCATGATAAAACAAGCACAGCACAAAGACGTGTCAGGGAGAAAAGGTCGACCTTACTGTTCGCTGAAAGTGGAGCATATGTGGCTGAAGGTTAACTGGGCAGGCACATTAGCATGCGGCTTTAAGGAAACTTTGCCTAAAGCACAAATCTCGGCAATGGCCTCCCACCGGCTTTTTCAGTGACGTCAATGCAAGTGTCTAATTGCCGAGATCGGCCGATAGCGGGGTGTCAATTGCCGCCTTGTCTGCATCGAGCCGTCGTGGTGTAAGGTTTGGGCTGAAGCAGCGTGACTGTCCTGCGTGTAAATCTCTCTCTATATACGTGGAATGCGCTGTAAGTTGTCCATATCATAGTGTAACGTTAGTTTCTCCGAAACAGAGCACAAGCCAGGCTGATGGGCATCAAAGCTTTGTCTGTTCCGCGTCTCGCTTGTATTCAAGCCAAAGTGCGACGCTGACGTTGAAGCTTGACAATACTTGTTGCGTTGGGTTGTTGTTGCCACGAAACCGCTTTGTTTGTGTAGGTCCCACATGCGCAATCACACCATGTTTTCAAGCTCGTTTACTGCGTTAAACAGTGCCGAATTTTCTTGCCAGGAAAACTTTGGAGGTTGGCAAAAAAGCCGTTTATTTTATGTAGTTGTAGAAGCCAAATGAAATCAGTTTCACTGAAGGTTTATGTGAATTGGAATACTTTCAAGAAACGTTGCGTCTATATCTTGCTTTCTGTATTTTTCTACGTTACTTAGCCTCACAATGCGTTAGCCACAATTTAACCAAACCAGAGTCACGACATCTTGAAAAGTTTCACTCTTGCATCAGCACTTAGAGACAGAAAGTTGCATAGAGCTTCTCGGTACAGAACCTCCCCCATTTGCTCACATAACCGCAATCCTTTAAAGTTTAAATCATACCATACAGTTAGCTACAGTGCAGCTGATGGACAAGAAGTAATTAGAGTGTGTGATCACTCTCTTTTAACGAATCTAGTTAAAATGGTTGCAAAGGCCTTGTTTTTTACAGTGAAAGAGTTCAAAGATTTCCCACAAACCTAGTTTTGTAGCAGTGAAATCCAAGACGGACAAATAAATCAGATGACAGCATAGTTTTCAACTGCAACGATTTTGCTGCGGGGACCAAGCGACTTTTTTGTCGAGAAGTAAACTGAATTTTTTTTATTTTTAGTGCCTTCTGAACAACATAAACTACATGCAATCAATGAAAAGAATGAGTAGAAAACATGAGTGAAATTCACATTCTTGGTCGCACTGAAAAATTCTGGGAAAGAACAAACATATGAGTAATAATGAAAAAAGGTATGAGTTCACTATGAATTCTTGGTCTCATTTAATGAGTTCAGGTGAAAATGAGTTGTAAACATTTTTTTCTGTTTTACCGGAACGAAGCAGCAGTCTTCACCAGGCGGTCCGATGATAAATGACGCAATTTGCAAAACAGGATTGTTCGCATGCTGTTCAACCCCTCTTTCCAAGACGTCGTGGTCGCGTTGTTGCCGACAACCAAAACGCGGGACAGTCGCTGCTGAAAGAAACGCAAACAACATCTTGTAGCAATTTTTGGAAGAAAGTGTTGTGTTAACGGCTTGCGCGATAGTCTTTGAATAGCAGTAATACAAACACGCTACAGCAGACGTTTTCCTACCCACTCCCTACTTGCCACACATCGGCTTCCGCCGTGGAGCTAAGAAAAACAACTGGGTCATGGCCGTCGTTGTCAACCGTACCAGACGCAATGTGCCACTTGTTTAGATAGCAACTCATTTGTCGGTAGAAGTAGAAAGAAGTGGCGGCTTTCACTACAGATCTTTGATTGAACTTATGAGCAGTTTTGGGTTCAGGCAAGAGAAAGTAGTTTTAGCGGCCTTTTCAACACGTAAATAGGTTACCTAGTAACCGTAAGGGGGTAAATGTTGGTACTTCTTAAAAGAGGAAAACGACAACATTGCCGCAGGTTAAGGAAACTACTTAATACCAAAAAGTGTTTCAAAATGTTGCATGTGACTTACATGCAACGCTTTGAAAGTGCATTGTTTGCTTTGTTTCAGCTTCAGAGATTCTTCTTGGGTTTGTATTTGACTTCTGTACATAATTGTCAAAGGCGATTTTATGTCACGGTACAAGTAATGCAGCCATCACAGATCACACCGTCCCCACCTCTTGATAGGCTATTTGATCAAAGCGGCTAGTTTGAAACTTTCAAGTATGTTTGTTTCGCATATTTTCTGCATTTTTGGTTCACTGCTGCGTTGTCTGGCTAGTTACACCGATGCTGTTTACCTATTCAACTTTCCTGCACGAAACGTTGACGTAGGTAATAAGCGTTGCTTTCCAATGACACGTTACACCGTGTGAATCATGTCCCACAGGTCACTTCGCAACATTGGGTTTGCTTACCCATCCGAATTCGTCCACCTGCGGTTTTGAACAAGCTTTGTTCCACAACAAGACACGATGGCCACGCAACAACAGTGGATCGAATGAAATTATGCTGCGTGTTTCGAACGGAGTTGTGAAGGCAATCAAGCTTTGTTGCATTATACTTGTATATAGTTTATGCGAAATAGCATGTTTTTGGTGTTTGACGTAATGTTCTTACTGTAGATCGTCAGGTGAATATACAAAGATGAAAAGGTATGGTTAGCGGCTAGATTCACCAAGTGTTTCCCTAGGTGACTCTTCAAATAGGCTTTACTAAGGCATAGACAGTTTTGAATTTTCTCAATTTTCATAAAACAAAATCTTAGGCATTATACGCAAACCATCCGTAAAGATGCGTTGGTTACGTTTAATTTTGCAACTACGGTGATTTAGGTTACGCAGTAAACAATCTACGAGCTTTTTTGAAAACGCCATAAAAAATCAAACAAACACAGACGAGGATACTTGCCAATAAAAATTTGTAGTAAGCAATATGATTGCTTTTTGGCTCTGTTAAAAACTGCTCCGAAACAATTGCATTTTTACAGTGTCAGCGCTCACACTATTAGGCTGTCGAAGTGTTTTGACCCGTTTAACTCTTTGTAGCAGTTACATGCATTGTTTTCTTTGTTTTGTTGCTTTCGATAGAAAACATCATAACGCCTGCCGTCAATTCTGCTGCTGATGCTCAGAAAGTGCTCCTGTTGCGGCGAATCTTTTGGTTGAGGAAATTTGTGCAAATCTTCCCACTAGCAGCTCAGAAGAAGACGTGATGTTTACAGAAATCATGCAGAACTTGCTAAAGCGTGAACTTGCACACAAAGAATCAACGGAGCGCCGGTGAAAAGAGAAACTGGGACACCGTCGAAATTTGACTCTCGCGCTGTCGAGAAGGCTTATCGCATCAAACGCTCATTCCTGCAAAGATGGGGACAGCTTTGCTGCACTATCGGGATACTTGATCATAACCAACCGTCAATGCGGTTATCGTCTGTGTTGTGATGAGGCAGAATTACCTCCAAACAATCCGTCAGTGTGCTGGTTTGGCACGCTGACAGCTTCCGACAGAGCAACAGTTTTGATTAACCTTGATGATCGTCCCGGCAAAATAAACTTGCTTCTGGATGTCTGCGATTGACTTTTATTGACAGAATAATTGTTTTGACAGCGTTCTTGCAAATATGCAACTTTGCAACATTTCATAGTGAAATTTTCGAATGATTGCACCAAATATTTCGGGTTGATTCAGCTGTTCAGCTGTAACCGCTGTCAGAAGTTAATTGAGAAAAGCTGGTGGCTTTCCAGCAGCGCGGGTGGTTCGCATTGCTGCAAATAAACACACGCGTCATGGCTTTGGTTGCTCGGATGCTTATTAAACAAGCCGACCACGCTCGTTCGAACTGCTTGCTCGAGTGACGCCTGTCATGGCGCGCATACCTGCGCCGCGGATACCATCTCCTTGCATGGGTTTTTGTTTGTTTAAATGCTATCTCAGCTTGCGTCAGCACCGGAAACACCAAAGATAATACGATGTTTTATCAGCGTGAGGAAATCTAAATTACAATCTGTCTCATCAATGAGCTCCATACGATTCAGGGTTAACATAGTTTCACGATCTTTTTTATTTGACAAAACATAGGTATTGCACTCAATCCAGGATAGTTAGAACTCCACTTCTTAAAAAAGTTCGATATTATGTAGGACTTTCATTAGAGTACAACACTCAAAAACTATTTACGTGATTGCCTGCAATATGGAAAAACAAATTCTAAAATAAAACTGAAACGTGAACCGAATTCAAAAACATGAAAATTTGGACATGTTTATTGTTTATATAAACTTTACAAAGTGGCCATATTTGTGCATAATAAACGGTTATCTCGGGTATTATATAATATTTGCATTTATAAAAATACTTCTTCCCCGGTTGTACTGGTTTTCTTCGAACAAGTTTCCAGCGTTCACAGCTTCGAATGTGTGACCTTGCTCAAGCTGAGTCACAAAGATGCGACTCTGCTCTGGAACGATGGTTACAAGACCTTTACTCAGTTTCATGTAGATCAACAATTACGATGTTGCGTATTTCACCATTCGTGGGGTGACGGCGATTGGCTGCACTGCGAAGCCGTAATTGTGTTGATTAAGCTTCTTGCCGCGGTCCTTGCGGTTATCGCTGTTGCCCGCATGCTGGAAAGATACATGCGGTGACCGTGAATCGTTTATCCCACACTTCGGTTAAGAGGCGAGAACGGTACGTTTGAGTTATTACTCCTCTTTTTGTGCGTATGTTGCATGTAATTTCAAGTTGTTTGTTTTCTGACCTTTTTTATGGATAACACTGCGAAAGTTGTAAATGACATGAAGTGTGTTCGAAAGCAGGTGCAACGGTTTTCCAGAGGCAAAAGTCTATTTTCGTTATTTTTTCATCATAAATATCATATCGCTCATGTACTACTAGTTGCTCAAAATAATGCAGTGTTTCCACGAAGAACATGTCCGTGACTGTTGCACCAACTGTTATTCACTGCACTTTTCCAAAAGTCACACGTGGTCTCGACCAGGCCGTAGCCAAGCAGGAACATTCGGGAGGAGTGTCCCCAAAATTTTTTGTGTCCCAAAGTTTGTTGCGCCTGGAAAATTTTGTTTAAACGTAGAATAAAAACAAAACTCTTGCCCCCTAGAAAATATTCCCCCAAACCATAAATCCTGACTACAGCCTGCCCTCGACATTGGCTGTGACTTACAACTTCTCACTTTCATTTCGAAGTGAAGACAAAAGGAGATACCTGATCCAAATCCTGAGATGCTGTTTAGATTTAGAGATTGAAACAGAATTGTATAAGGGTTGTTGTGAACAACATCCACACTGTAATAGGGGGGGAGCGTGCTCTTATTTTCTCCATTATTATAGATTTCTTCATTTTTTGCTGAATAAGGTTATATCATTGCTTCAAACAAAGGTTTAGAGTTGCACAACATCTTTCGCTGTTGCTCCATAGTTCAGTCCTCTTAAGACATTGTTCTTTTTATCGGAGTATCTTTCGATGATATCAAACAGTTTGTAACAATGGACACAATTAAGGCGGCATGCTTTGCTTAAATTATTCGTAGAATAGCTTGTGACACTTTTTGTACTGGCACTGCACTACCATGTGCAGTGGCGTAACTGGAGGTTTGAACCAGGGGGTGCAAAACGTAGCTGAAGGGGGCCCACTGACCACTATAGGGGGCTCACTAGCCAAAACCCTCAAACAAAGTTAAAAAATCATGGTGTATCCGAATATAGTGGATGTCTATACCAGCTGTGAAAACGAAAACACCTCAAAAAACGAAACAAAAACAAAATCTTACTGAAAATCAAACCATGCTAAATACCAAAATTTCAGCTAAAAGGGGCCCAGTTCTTACATTTAGCTTGCAAGGGGGGGCGGATCCCCCCCTTGCCCCCCACCTCCGTCAGTTCCACCACTGACCATGTGCATAAAACGGGTGCACTGTAATGAACAGGTATGCTTGGGACTGGGACCTACAAGAAGGTAAGCATCCTGGCTAGCCCAGGTTTATATGCAAGCAGTTTTTCTGCAAAAGAAAAACAAGAAACATATCCCCTGAATTTAACGGTCATTATGGTTCCAGCGGTTCGGTTCCAAGACCGCTTTTAACCTCCACCAGGACGGGACATTCCGTGGAGCGGGCAAAACTGAATCGACTGTATGCCCACGTAGGCTGTACCTCCCTGAAATTGCGCCGATGGGATACATTGCTAAAGATCAGTTGTAACGTGTCTCACCGCGGGTTGCCACCATACCGCACCTTCTAAGATGCACTCAAGCTAATATACCGGAGACCTGCAAACCGCTAATGCCCAAGCCCGAAAGCCCCTCGAATGTTTGAGCGTCTTAAATGATATCAGTTACAGTTTCATGGAAAACAAGACTGGAATTTCATAGCGATAAGAGAAATTTACTTGGAGTTGACACATTTGTAGCACTATCTCTTGAAAAAAATCATATCCATTTTGTGATTCGCTAATTATATAGTTTATTTTTGCTATCAAACAGTTAGTTTATGAAAACCAGGAAGAGTTTTGGTCAAAAGTCTTAACGATTTACCAGATTCAGCTTTTCATGTATTCTTGCGTATTTGCGACTGCAGTGATATTTATATCCAGCGGTATAGTGGGGCGGAAACGCGCGGGAACGGCGTTCCCACACTTTTTCGTAGTAACTTGACTCACCCTATAGCATAATTGTGTGGTTACAGAAAATGTCTAATTTTTGGCTGCGTTCCTACACTTCCGTTTTTCAGGTTTCCACACTTCTTTTACTTGAAAATGACCAGTTTATTGGGTGCGTTCCCATACTTCTACCTCTTTTTAGCACTTCATCCCTTTACATACGTATACAAATATCTTTTTAATAGCTTAAATTTCATAATCCCGTGCTATTTGCTTAACGCTTTTGCAGTTAAGAAGCTTACTCGATATGCGCTAATTCTGTCGCTTAGCACTAAACCAGGGTGGGGAACATGCGGCCGGCATCAGAATTTTCGTTACCCAAGTTAGAGTACATCATCGCTTCAAAACGAAGCTCCATGTAAGCAGGTACATGGATAGTAGGTCAAAAGAAGTCACTCTTCCTCATAGTTAGATAAAGATAGAATTTTAGGATAAAATTAATTGATTTTGCGGCCCGCCAGCGATAATGCACAATTCATGAGGTCCGAAATACAGTAGTAAATAGGTTCCCCTTCCTTGCACTAAACGCAGGGTTTTTCGCTCTCCGCTCAACCAAACTGGTAGACGCGCTTGCCGACGATTAACAGCTTCGTTTTTCTGCAAACTGACTGACCCATCACCGATACAGAAGCTGATGGTCTGGTATCGCACCAGGAAGGTCATGAACTTTAGTTATCGTTCACCGCAAACAACCACCATGTGCATTGACCATCATTAACGATAGACAAAGTTGTTTTCATTGCGTTCTGGTGTTCGGGATCACGAGTTGCGATTGCAGAACAAACAATCCCGTTATATTATGCGGGAAAGATGTCACAAAATGATACGGAGCTGCTTTTAAAATTATGCAAAATATTCAAAATGCAGCAGACCGTGACTCTTGTGTTCGCCCCTGAATCCGATTCTACACTAATCTGTTGATAATATAGAGAAATTTGTGATTTTTATTGCACGTTTGTATTGGAAGATGGGCTATGATCTGAAACAAGCCAGCATTCTTTGTTTTCAAAAGCATTTAAAAATCACATTTTACGTATTGATTGCTATGTTGATTAAATTCAATTACAGGTTTCTAATAAAAAGTTTCATCAAAAAAGGGACCCATCTACAGCATCAAGGAGAGTAGTTTGATTACACGAACAAGGCATTATGTCAGCAATGTCGGATCCACGATGCAACCCATAACGAATCACCATTTTTACGCTTAAGCTGATCTAAAATACTTTTATGGGTTGCTAGGCTGTAGCATGAGAGTCGGAAGGGGTAGCAGTGGGCCAAGGCCTCCACTTGGTTTTGTAACTTGATATTTTGCTATTAACATTTTCTTAGAAAAATGCCTTCTCTTAATTTCGGAGTTCGTAAAATGATACTTCACCACTGATGGTCCCCTGGAAAAATGCTTTCGGTCACCATTGGAAAAAGATATTATTGCCACCCACTAGAAAAATTCTTCCGACGGCCATGGGGTGCAGCCAACTGGAGTATTTTTAAACCTCAATAGTTACTGCGATATCACAATCTATTTGTCTTTATAGTAAACGAATGGTTTCTTTACTTGAAGGCCACGACGCTGAAGAGGCAATACATTATTCGTGGTCTAGGAATGCCCTAATCCAAACTTGTAGGCTGTTATTCAGAGTGGTAGATGGAGTGTTGGAGTTTTAAGTTGAAATCGTAGATTTATTACAATGCACAAAATTATAAAACAAAACCTAAAGGGGACTCGTCTGCTTAAAAACTCTTTTAGTTCCGGTGTGTCGCAAGACAGTTTCATTGCATCAGGAAAGATTTGCCTATGTGCTGTGTTCAGGCAATTTATTTTATCTCTGTTTTTGTCAAACCGCGAGCATGACTGCATCCTTGACCGGTTCCTCTCTTTGTTGTTGACGAGTACTTGGTTCATATAATCAAGCACGCACAAAGAAATGCGTATAGGACTCGTATGAACAACCCAAATTCAGTCAAACGACTAACACTCCCAACAATCAGTGCTGCTTCTTGCAAAGGAAGTTCTTGTTTATTGACCCAATGCTAATGACAAAACCATGTAAAGCACCCTTGATGTCAGGTAAACCCGCAGAGCACGACAAAAAGGTTATCGTTAGTGGTTGACCTCATGGCACACAACACGTCCGTTTCGCGGCGACTTGTGGTAATCAGCGGCACGTGCAGGCGAGATAGGCCGTTCGGTTTGTTTTCACTGCTTCCCGCCAGTTGATCACCTCGCTCAAAACTAGCTGCCTTCTCGGCTACTCCAGGTCAATGACTGGCGCTGCTGGAGAAGTTCCCGGCGTCAACTCGGAAAGTAATCTCTTGTAAAGCGCTGCACTGTTCCTTTGTCATTTTTTTGATTAAGTGGGCATCTCCATGTATCGGTATGCTGCTTGAATGTTAGAACAAACAACACCACCATTATTATTACTTTGTCGACGAGCGTTGGCGTCTATTGTTAAAAAGCTGCCCAATCGAATACCACTTCATGCTGCTGGCCATGCCTCTTCTTCGTACATAAACTTTCGATTAAGACTCGCCGTGAAATTGTAATTTTGCAGAGATTTATCATCCGCCCCCTCAGGATCCTGAGTGGATCGGCAATCAGTTTCTGCTCTCCGCTACCTGCGAAAGCTTTTATTTAAGTGATATATCAGCTGTTATCGAAACTCCGCTTTGCCGGAGGGCTTGCGTGTGACTGATTGACAGAGACAAAAATAGAAGTGACGAATTACCGAGAAATTATATTCGCCTCTTAACCTTTAGTGAATGTGGTTTAGATTCGGCGCGCACGTAGCCTAGAGACGGGTATTTGGAGTTGAAATTTTATTCAGGCAGCTGGTACTTTTTGGCAAGGTATAACGAGGCACTTGGATGTTGGAGCCGGTAATTAGATGCCTTTTGACGCCACTTAGGGCCATTATCCTTCCTGAAACTGCGTTCTGCGCAAAACATGCAACGCCTCTGCTAACAATGCACGCACCTCTTAGCATGCTTAACGCACTGCATCGCAATTGGGCGATTTTGCGATCATAAACAAATTCTGCCATTTCTTCGGGGCAATCGATTTCTGTAGATTAGAACTTACTAAGGTGCATAGTGTGCATAAAAGCCGTTTCGGCGTATTACCCGCAGCGCTGTATAGTGACCGACTTCACTTTTAACTCCACTTTCATGTTGTTGAAGACAAATTTCCACCATTACAAGCTTTTGTATCAGGCAATGCTTAAAGTGAACAATTGAGGGTATAAACCACGAAAACTTTGCATTGGAATAAGTTTTGAGCAGTGCAAGTTTTCGTTTTTTTTATTTCTGACAGGTCCTTGCCCAAGGTTTTTAGTTCGTTCCACGTGAAATATTAAAGAGACAAGACGGTCAGCAGCAGACACTTTTCGGCTTATTTAACAGTTTCGGCGTATTTCATAAACCATTCATACCAGTCGCAGCTGGAACAAAAAGGTGGTGGGGAACAGCTTCTACCAAAACATTTGAAAGCCGCCAGTGGAATTTCGCGAAGTAAGTGAGATAAGACCACGACAAATTAGCGTCATCGCGAATTGTTTTTGGCAGGGTTTGTTTTGACAGTGAAAAGTTGGAAAACGAATGTAGTAGACTTTTTTATAGTCGTTAGCACTTTTTACGAAAACCAACAGCACTTTTAACAAAAACTTGTCAACATTTTTCGGAAAAACAATTTCAATTTTCGAGGTATATTATTCTTTGTCCAATACAATAATTGTGTTGGCAAATATATATCTTGTTGGGCAATAAGACATATTGCATAGAAATTCTTTTTCTCAACAGAAATTACAGGCGTGATGCAGATATGATTACAGTGAAACTCTAAACACAATGGATTCTGATTATTCATTTGAATAGGGCTGTCGGAGTAAACTTGCCTTTCATCATGTCTACTTAACGAAAAAGTAACAAGGGTACTTGAACAGAACCGTTGAAACTGTCCGAAGATAAACTTGCATCGGAGTTTAGTTTTAAAGTTTGAGCAGTCAGTTAAGATTTGTTTTTTCAGAAAGACTTGCTGGATATTTCCTTTGCTTTCGGAAAAGTAATTGACAATTAAAAAATTCCAAAAAAGGTAAATGGACGTAAGGCAAAACTGGTCCGACATTTCACCAGATGCATTTTGAAAATTACTCTGTCGGTTGCCAAACGTTCACCCAGGTCAAGACATGTTGTTAAATAACATAAATGAAACATTCGGAATCAGTTTCTTACACAGTCCTTTGCATTTGCACCTTGTGTTGTTAGCCTTGATCCTCTTAGTCAAAAACTATTCAAGGAAATCTGTAACATAACACTGGCATAGCAACCAAGCTACCCAAAGAGTTATTCCCAGATTTTTTTGTCTAAGGAAGAAAGCAGCTCAACCCGTGTGGAGTATGGAAGGATGGTAGAACTGAGCAATCAAGAACAGTTTGCAAATTTTTGCGGTATCATGTGCGGGAAAGGTCAACCGAGATTCGAACAATCGACAGCAGCGAAGCCTAAAATCTCTTTATCAGTGACTGGAATAAAAAGAAACTTGTATTAAGAGAAAGGGCCTAAGTTGCTGGGTAGTTTTGAAAGATAGTACTCCACAACCCAAAGTATTTTCTTCATTGTTCGACAGATATGCGCATCTGCTCACTCTAAGCTGCTACTGGAACGAGGACTTCGAGGCGATTTGGATTAAACGCTTGAGTGCATTTGCCTGCTGATGAAGGCAGTAGGCCTAAAACCCTTTATCGCCATTCAAGGTTTACGTTTGAGGTTTGTCTTACGTCAATCGCTAACCACCAGCGTTTATAGAGGGCTAGGGGAGAAATCGAGTGGAACGTAAGTTTATGTTTCGGTTGAGGACAGGTTTGAAAAATGCGACGTAAAGCGTCGGACCGCTGTCTCTTCTCACTCCATTCAGACTGTCCTCGGCATTTAGTTGGAACGAAGACCGAAATAAAGCAAAAAAAGAGTAGCTCTCTGCCAATCACTTGAGGCAGAGATCACTCTGGGCGCATGATATAAGCTTTTGTTTGCTCCCTGGTAACCTTTTGTAGCTTGCAACTTTTATAGAAGCTTAGCAGCTTTATTTGATAAGACACGCTTTTGAAAAGCCACTTGGCGCTTGACTAGCAACGTTAAAGACAGAAAAGATGCCACCGTGGATGCGCTTTCGCTTGTGCCGTCACAAGGCAGTCCCAGCTTTTGTGTCGTTCGTTAGCAGTCACTTGCAATCAGATTATTCCACTTATTTATCGGATGTACTTTAGGAAACGCATATGTTATTGTTTCTTTTCACTAACACGCCGATGCAGTAAATGGCCTGCTGTGAAAGAATTAAACTTTCTTAATGGCAAAACTGATGTAAAAGGTTGCGTTCCAAGGGAAAAGTCTTCGATAACTGCTTGAATTCTATTCTGCAATAAAGGGTGCAGGAACTAAACATGAGTAAACTTTGAATGTACATCGTTTCAGGGCAGAAATGTGTTGTTTAGCTAATGCTCATTAAATGAACATGCTATTGCAGTGTTGGATTTTGAATTTTTGCTGAACAGATGATTCTTTACCTTGCGTTCATTCGAACAGAAAGTGAACACACAATACCGAAAATTTTAAAACAGAGAACATCTTATTAGATAACCAACAAGAAAACGGGAAGGAGGACCAACTGCTTGTTACGAGCGCCTAGTGCTTTGGTCCTGAAACCTGTTCAGTTTTTTCTTTCTGACCGAGTATGCTGCTGGGTTTCGATGCGAATGGCACTGAGCAAGGGCAGGTAGCTGCGACAGATTTAGCAAACTTCGAGGTCAGTTGTTACGTAAAGTCCGGTTCTTCGATGTTTTCTTGGCCAACTGGAACTTTACACACTGCGTCTCTACCGCTACCTCGGAAATAGCTGGTTGAGGCTCTTTTTTCACTAAACTGCTTGGTCTTTTCGGAGAGGGCTGACCCCCGTCTGTCAAACCTCAGCACTTCATTCGTTCATTAAACCGCTGTCTGCGTCACCAGCATTCCTCGGAAAATGTTCGACGGAACGAAAAGTGCCCTCTGACACCTTTCGTTACCGCAGGACACCATATTCTAAATAGCAAACGCCCAACTTTCGGCGTTACGTACGAAGGTCAAGCTGTAGTCTTTGCCCCAAGATGTGCTTTAAGATTATTTGATCTTACCACGCTGAAAAAATCGACATGTAGGTGACATAAGGTATCGCCTTATTTTTTTCATTTGATATTTTCACAAAACAACCAAGTACAAATAGCAAGCCATTTGGCCCATGTATAAAAACATAAACGGATCAAATATTATAAGGTTCTTGTAGCCTATACTGTAAAAAATAGAACAGTAAATATTTGCCCTACAGATTTATACAAGTGCTTGCCGATTTTGTTTCACGAAACAAAACTGTTATATTTCTGCTGAATCTTTATGCATGGAGTTCTTTTAAATATCCTTAAATGAAGTTACACATCAGAATTCCTTTCCAATTATTTCTATCACATTTTTTGTTCTAAAGTAGCATATGTGTTGCTTTTTGTGTGAATGACGTTGTGAAAAGCAGATCGTGAAACAAAAACAAGGCTGTTGTTTTCATATGTCACGCCATTAATTTAATAGACATTTAACTTCCTTATTGTTTCCAATTCGTACAAAATTGATGTTTTAATAACTGTTGTTCATTTACGAGTTTTGATGAGCTAAGGTTTGCAAACGAGAGATTTCTTAACATTTGGATTTCGCGGTTTCCATCTTACAATTTTCGCTCTTGGTAGAATCTGCGTACCATTAAGCAAATTAGATAAAATAATTTTGCTGAAACGTGCATGGTCAAATGCAAACCAGAAAATTTGACTGCAAGATGCACTCGTAAAAAAGCGGCAGAGAAAGACTTCCAACTGGTTGAGGAGAACTGAAAGACTATTTACTCTCTTTTTTCAATTGACTTTGAGTAAATGTCAGTACAAGAGTTAAATTGAAAGAACAAATAGTTAAAAAGTAATGAAGTGATAAACCTCTGACATAACTATGGCCCTCCCTTTTTTGGCAATGAATGCCAGTCTGACGTAGCTTTCACCCCACGACGTGACTGAAACTGGCGATGACGTACACGATGAAGTCGTGAAAGACGATGGCGATTCGTTTCAGGAAAAGTTGACAATGAGCCACTATTGCCACGTCGATCAAATTGCCTGTACGAAAACCATTATTCGTTATGGCTTTAGTAATATTTAGATTAAAAAGGGGAAGATGGTGGCGATTATACTGAACTAGGCGTCCGTGTTGCTTGTCGTGCCTCGCCTTGATCTTAAAGGCGTTGATTGCTGCCACTCTTCCGCTTGGAGCTGATGATGCACGTTTGTGACTTTGTCGAGCAGGTGTGGATTGCCGGAGTGGCATGCATTTGCACTATAAGTTACACTGTTTACGTTCCTCTCTTAAGTTCTCTCAGCGCACCTATGTTGAGGTGCCGCCTCTATTGGCATCATTTGTAATAACACCCTTCTTCAGTATCAAACTGTTCGTTTTCAGTTGTTCTTTCACATTATTTTTAATGATATGCACGTTCTTTCCCATCAATCAACGCGAAAAAAATACTTGTTTTTGTAATTTTGGGTCTGAAACACTGACCAAATAAGTCTGTTTATTTGCTGAAGTACGTGCTCTTTGTTTTTCTTTGCAAGTGAAAGGTGTAAGTCAAAATAAGAGGTGTTAATCGAAACCGTTATGCAGAGGTCATTCAACTTGACAGACTGTTGCCCTTTTGCAGACCATGCGCACCATAGCCACATGCTTTTATCTGCTACGCAGCCATGTGTTTGCATGTGGCCCGGCTAAACCTTTCTTGACCGACAGCTCGCGTGCGGGTGGCATGAGATCCAGCGCCACTACATTAGTTACGGGCTTGATCGCGAACCATAAACAGAAACAACTTTCTTTAGACAGTGGATGTTGAGTGATCTTAGTGATAACGCCAGCGCGCTTGGCAAGGCGGTGAACGAACCAATGCTTCATCGACCTGGCGTAGGACAATTCCACCTTTTACAGTAAGGAAGCTTGAATTCTTCAACTTTAGTCGCGATTACTTTGAATGTAAATCGAAACCCTATTCAAATATCGTCTCCACATCATCAGCAAGAGATGTGGAATATAAATTAATGCATTACAAGGAAAGTTCTTCTATTGATTTCATCGCGTTTACAACACTGATTTACGCAGGTGTTGCGCAAAAAGCACTGTTGATGTCAGACCCGCAATCAGGGGGAAACCGGGCAATTTCCCCCCCGAAATTTTTTAAAGCATGTTTATTTGTTAAGTACAACAACAAGTTACAATCATTGTGATGCCCCCCCGAAAATATCAGCTGATTGCGGCCCTGATTGATGTCATAAATGCTGCAGATCGATTGTGGGTAGGTGGGACTCCAATAATGTTAGTCTTCTTATTAGGGAGCTCTTCTCTTACTTTTTCTGCCTTTTCTTTTGGAAAGAGTTACAGTCAAAGAACTAATACAAAGCCGTTCAGTCAAAATTATTGCAAATATTTCACAAGCACGAAGCATGTAAACAGGAAAGACGTCTGCTCTGCGCACCTTGCGTTATGTTATCCTAGTTTTTAGGACAAGCATAATATGCCATGTCGAATCCTTAAATCAATAAAACCTCCAGTGTTTCTGTAGTGTCGACGAACTGCATTGATTCGTTCCTGGGTCATTGATTCATTTACCCTTTCAGCTAAAAACCCTGAAAGACTAAACTGATCGGCCGCGTTTCTCGCATTTCTGCAAATACGGCATTTAAACTTTTAATGGCGTCAGAAACACAGAGGAAACTTCGTGGTTACATGGAAACATGTTTTCGTAAATAAACAGTAAATCGCGAGCGTTCTGGTTTATTGCAAAGCATCCCTTTAAACAGCCGCACGGGTCTAAGCACAAGTCTTGCAGTGGTTGTGTTTTTATAGCATTGTCGTATTTCAAGTGACAATTTTTGTCAAGCACAGCGGCCATCGTATTCGCCTTCCCGATTCTCGTCCAAGAACCTCGCTCGTAGAATCTGTACGAGCAGTGCGTGAGGGGTAGCAAAAGAACTAAATGCAATCAAAAATCAGTGAGAACTTGCAATAAGCTCCATATGACATTTTAAGTTTTTTTGCAGCCTTATGTTTTCAGTACAGCTTTGAAAGAACAAAATAACAAAATCTGCCCCACCTTTCTGCTTCGGAGACACCAAGACTTCGATAAGCAATACTTTAATCAGGGTCTACTGACGGTAAAACATAAAAACACGTTAAAAATTGGCCATCGTTTCGATAGTTCAATGCTTATACAGCTTCAGCTATCGAAACGTTGGCCAGTTTTTAACTTGGTTTTATGTTTCACCGCCGTTAGAGCCTGATTAAAGTTTTGAAAACCTGCTCCAGTTACATTGCATCAGAACCGTCGCCAGGAAGTCTTTAACAGGGAGGCTTTACGTTTGTGTAGGGGAGCTTGACATTTTGAAAGTTTGATGAAAGCTACAAACTCCACCGGTTTATGGTGTTTCATCTTGCAGTTTGGGGGGGGCTTGGAGCTTTATTTGGGGGGGGCTAAGTCCCTGAAAGTCCCCCGTGGCGGTGGGACTACATAGCATTCTTTCCTCCAGTTACACGCGCCTAACAATTGTTTCATCACAGGTGTTAAAATCACAAAAAAATTTTTTCAAAGTGTGTAAACTTGCAAATCAGAAAATGTTTTCAACTGCTTGCTGCTAACGGATGTTCGAGGTAGGATGCCAGGTGAACGTGCACCGCTTGTGCACACACGCAATACCGTATGACGAGTGCAGCAAAACTATTCAAGGACCATGCATTACTTGAGCAGATCACGTCTTGAAGACTTAGATATTGTGAGAAGACATCAAACCGTTGCCACTGTTGTGAACGAAGTATTGCAGCTCTGCCTAAATCGCTTATCACATTGATCTGCTTTCCCATGCAGGAGATACCGCGTTACCCTGATATGTTGAAGGCTGTGACAGAGTATATCATGCTGCATTTCCTTCTAATATATCGATGGTTAGAGGGTTTTGTCAAGGAGCGCTTTGTGACGCTTTTGTATCTGAGTCAAGAACTGTCCAAAATAAGATAACTCGCGACAAACGGTTCCTTCCTATCTGCCGAAAATTGCTCGCATAATATGAGACAGAAATTCCACGCAATCCCAATTGTCAGAAAATTGTTGATAACGACTTTACAACGATCCAATTTTTCGCCATTAATTTCTTAACCTTCCTCCAAAAAAACATTATGCGAAACAAGCATTAAAACGGCAGCTATTTTGGCTAATACCAAGGTGTGGTGGCAAAGGTCAAACCCGATTAAGTACTTTTAAGTGTCGAGAGATTCGCGGTGAAACCTTCAACCATCTCTCCTCAGATACTGAGCTATCCTGAAAATACTTAGAACATTTTTAGTGCAGACTGCTGTGGGCATTATGAAAACGGTAGCGTGCGCAGCCCAAAGATGTTGCAAGTTCCTCTTTTGTCGACTTTTATAACCACATATGTGCACGTTCTTCTCTCATGTATACACGTAATTTTAGCAAGCAAAAGGAAACTTAAAATACGTTAAAAATGCATTCACGCAATATTAACAGGCAAATTGAAACTTAAGTAGGTCAATTCTTTAAAGAGTTGTAGCTTATAAGATATGTATTACCATAGCCAAATAAAGTAATTAGCAAATAACTTGTTTTGTTCAGATCGTGCACATTTTCAATGATCACATGTTTGGCACTATGAGAGCATCATATAAATCTTAAAACGGTGTACTGTATGTTCAAAAAAATTATTCCAAATGCAAAAACTAAATCTGTTCCTTAAAACATCTTTAAAAATAAATAAGTTGCTTAATATTTTCAATGATCACATTTTCAATGATCACGTGTTTTGCACTTCGGGAGCATTACATAATTTGTAAAACGGTGTTCTGTATGTTAAAAAAATTATTCCAAATGCAAAGAATAAACCTGTTCCTGAAAACATCTTTGAAAATCAATAACTTGCTTAATATTTGTGTAAATTAATCATCATATAAAAGAATCCAAGGGAAATTTATACTCAACCTCTGTCGCCACCGGTGATTTCTTTTAATTACTTGAGATAAAGTGAAACTTACCTCAGAAGTATTTCTGTAGATGTCTTTTGATCTGAAACAACGTATTTGAACAGTTTTCGAAAGATGTGTCGGGAATAAAAGGGTATAGTGGTGCACACCACCAAATTTTGTATTGTGCCTAGCAACTGCGTGTAAGCCTGCATGGGATTTGCAAAATGAACCAAACTACCTCTCTACCCATGTGCATTGTTAGAGGATTATAACAATAAAATGTGGGGTTCCAATCGCAAGTGCTGTAATATTGAACTTTGCACTCAAGAGATTTGAGGCTATATGCAACATCCGAAACAAAATTCATATAATGTATGCAAAAAATAGAGTTTGTTTTGTCAAGTTCTCTTAGAAAAAATTCATCTTTAACTCCCAACTAAGTAGGATGCATATAAATTCCACAGGTAAGCCCTTTCGCGATGATGTAAAATATTGAACGTAAGTAGACAAAAATTAGCTGCAGTAACAACCCACTTTTTTCAAGCACTTGTACCCAGATTTTCAGACAATTGTACCATGGAGCAATCAGTGATGGAACTAACCATTTTTGTCAGTTACAATCACACGCCTGCAAATTTTTTTACTATTAGAATACATATTACTTGGCAAAACTTCAATTAATTTACATTTACTTGAATCCCCACATATAGGCTACATTTCAATAACAATGGGTAAACATGCAATCAATCGCGTGATCATACGTAAAGGAGAGTTGAAGCACACAACCCTGTCGAAGTTCAATACCCACTGTAGTGTGAAGAGTTCTGATTTAATTCCGCCGACACGGACACGAATTTCTGAATCCTACCACAAACGCTTTTATCGACGGGCCCCGTCGTATGCTGCTTCGAGGTCAACGAAACAAGCGTAGACATCTTTGGTATACTCACAAGATTTCTCAAAATTTTGTTAACGAATGAATATTTGGTCCGTAGTGCTACCTCTAGGACGAAAAGCGCACTGGGTATCATCCCGCTTTGGTTCAATTATTTCGCGGCATTATTTTCGTTTCACAAGGCACTTGGCATATATTTTTCCTGGAAGGCTAAGGGGGGAAATGTCTCGGTAGTTCTTGCGTTGTTTTCTATCCCTCTTCTTGTGAATGGAGATGATCGCCCTAGTTTGCCAATCTTCCAGTGTCCTTCCAGAATGCCATGCCACTAGACACACAAGAGTTAGCCAAAGAACTCTTTCCGTATTCAAGGCTTGAGTATTGCAGGTCAGATTTCATCACAACCTGGAGCTTCTCCAGCTTTCAGTGTTTAGACAGCTAGGAAGACGTCGGCTGTAGTGATTATATATTTCTTCTCCAATTGCACCTCGTGCACACCTGATGTTATGGTAGTAACTGGGTTCAAAAGACTTTTGAAATAATCTCTCATTTGCGAAGGATGTCTCCCTCATTGCTGAGTAAAACACCGTTTTGTTTTTTGATGGAGCTATTAGTATTAGTTCCTTTGTCGCGAAGACTTCAGATTGTTGTCCAGAATAATTCGTTGACTTGCCAGTATCGTAAACTTAGTATATGTCCGAAATTTTCCCAAAACTGTATTTTTGACTCCTTACCACTTGATTTTCGTACTTTTGTGCCTCATCGTACCGCGAATGCAAAGAAGGTTCAACTATGTTCCGAAGCCAGGGATTGTAAGCTACTTTCTTTTCTCCGATAACTTCTTTCACCTCCTGGTTCTACCAAGGGGGTAGTGATTTGCCATCTATCACCACACCAAATCCTTTCTGTACACATATACGCGAGCAGCTGGTGAAGCTGCAGCTGCTTTGAACAGTCGCCATTCCTCTTCTACGTCCGCTGTGCATTCTGGGAGCTATCGGAACAAGGATGAAACATTGTCTGTGAAGGTCTTTCTTACACCGTTGTCCACCAGGGCATCCTACTTTATTTGATAGGACCTTCTAGTCTTGCATGTTCGTGCAAAATCTGTTTATTGTTCCAGACGTAACTTGCAGACAACCAACTGGTGGTCAGTCGACAGTTCTGCACCCCTTTTGATACGAATGTCCAACACTGGATGAAACAAGTCAGCGGAAATGATACAAAAATCTATGAGTGACCCTTTACCAAATAAATCTGTTCTAGGTGTATTTGTGCACATCTCTGTGTTGGAAGAAAGTGTTCATGATATACAGTGCGTTGTTGGAACACAGCTGCATCAGGAGCCTTCTGTTGTCATCTATGTTAGCATCACCATGTTGACCAATCACGCCCTTCCACATCCCGGCATCGTTCCCAACGCGTGCATTAAAGTCTCAAGAAGAATCTTGGACTCGTTTACTATAATCGTTCGTAGGGCATCACTACTTTCCTTTTCCCATACGAATTCCGGGCACGGTGCGTTTGAGTGTGGGCTGTATTCCTGTATCAAGCACAGGGAGCGATCTATCAACTTCAGCCTCAACATGCACACCCTTTCTTAGTGGGATCTATTCATCAACACAGTTTGCCAGCAGAAGGCTAACGAGTATGCCCACCCCAGCCTTGACAAATTTTGCTGTCTCAACGCCTGAGTAAAGGAGTTTACACACATCGTCCGCCTCTGCAGTGTTAGAACCGCGACGCTTCGTGGATGACATGCCAACAATGTCCAGGGAATATCGTTTGGCTGCCTCAACCAGTTCGTGCTACTTCCCTGTAAGTGAAGTAATGTTCCAGCTTCCAATTACTAGCTTATGGCAACATTGCCGTTTACGCTTGGATTTCAAGTCTTACAGAGTGCAAATCCACTCAGTTACAAGTACGTCAAACATAATTAAAACTGCGGTTACTCGATTTGAAAAACATCACAATTGCTATTAATATTACACTCAATTACGATTACAAATGGCTCTATCATTCGACGTAGCATACAAAATTGTGAACTGAATATACAATTCTCAATTCAAAGTGATGTTACTTTTTTCCAGAATATCTCATTGTCAAATTGTCATGCTGACGATTTGAGTGTTGCTGATTTGTTTCTAAATAAGCATGGAAACTCATGTTGCTCATTTTCTATTGTTGTTCTATCTTGACTCACGAATTCCCCTGCCTAAGGTGTTCCCTTCATTTTTTTATGATCAACGCCAAGGGATTATTTTTTGATAATTTTGTCACGAAGTTTTGGCAAAATAAGCAAGGAATAGTTTGAGTCGTTCTTTAGTCCGTTTATCCTGATGCAATGTCATTTAGCTGCGAACGTTGGGATGATTTCAAAATGTGTTGAGTTGTAGGTTCTGACGTAAAACTTGATTTTGCGTTATTTGAAACGCTGGACTAGGTGCGAAAAGTAAACTTTTAAAAATCGTCTAATGCATGTCTGCATTTTTCGTTTGCGGAAACTGACATTTCTCTCAAAAATCAGCTCTTGACAAGAATATGGAAAAGCCATAGGCTTGTTGTAGCATTCTAAATATTTGGCGATTGCTTGCTTTTGGTTTCAAACCGTTCATGACCTTTCGGTCCAAAACTAATTTAGATTGTCATTCGCTATACACAGCTCACAAAGAAAGCCTGAGATAACGAACGTAAGCATACAGTTTCACAATAGAATTGCGGTGTGGTCGCTGCCAACAGCAAGTGCAAATAATCGAACGTGAAAGATCTGAGAGGGACCTACGGTTTGCAAACGTAGCGCACATAGGTACAAACGCTTGCGTCTTTTATTCCAGAAGCTAAGTTTGCTCAGTGATGGACTGATATTAAAAAAAGGCTGTTCTCCTTAAGCAAATCAAAAATGAACATACTGTTGACAAAAGTCAGGCAAAATGATAAGATGTTACGACCGTTTGAATAGGCTTCATGACGTCGATGTGGCATATCTGTGTTGTCGCGTCAGCATGAATTCATTCTTGTCATTTTATAGAGCCACAAAAATGTTTGGGTGTAGTGATCATCACAATCTTTTTTTCGACAAAAATTTTAATGGGAGCACGAGATGTTTCCCAGAAGGTTTCGCGAATGTAAGTTTACGCGTAGCATGTATCTTTGAATTCATTGCTGGTGTGCACGATTTAGTTGCATCAGAAAGTTCAGTGGTGAAAAACAACCCTTGTAAGACATACCCCTTTTTTCACACTCCACTGTTTTTTGTTTATCAGTCTTCAAAATACTTAGTCTCTTGAAAATTCCATTTCACGAAGTGTATGACGTTTCGTGGAAACGTCATTTTTTTACTCTCTTTTCATGTTTAAAGCCAATCAAGTACGTATACAAAGCCAACATTACTGAGCATTTTGGTCTGACCTTGGTATAAAAGTGAAGAAAATCGACATAGAGTGCCACGTGCTTCATTAGCTTCCACCGCTCAGTAACGATCAGCCCAACCATTTACAGTATATTGTTGTGCGAATTTCCAAATATTTTATTCGGCCTTTACTTTTTTTACCAGCGAGAAAAAATCAATCAAAACTAATATTGAGAATTCCATGATCTGGTGCACATTTCATTTAGTGCGAACAGTATGAGCAAATTTGTTTGCTTTACGTCATGATGATATGTATTTTCCGCATATGAAAAAGAGGTTTAAATTTTTGCAGTTAATAGAGATATTTCGAATCAAAATAGCTTTACGATTCCGGTGCGGTCTTGTATGTCACAAAGCTCTGCTTGCCGTTTGTTTTACTTTGCCGCAACGTGCAAACAGTTTACACAGCTCAAAAACTCTTGTTTAATCAATTAATATCGATCCTATTTTGCCACAAAATCTTTAGTCTCGCAACCTCTTCCACATTTTGTTGGTTGCATAAAAATGTTTCTTTACAAATGCACGTCTGGAAAATCGATACACGCCATACAAGTGCACATGGTTTGAAATTTATGCAGCATTGTAAATGAGATTGCTAGCCGGTAGAAACCTCTTGACCTACCTGCTAAAATAATAACTCTGCTGCAAAAACGCAAACTTTATCTATAAACAAAGGTGACTCTGCACCTCAAATTCGTGCTATGCTTCACGCGAAAGGGCGTCCCCCAAAGTGCATCTTGCGAATCATTTTGCTCACAAACTCATTTTTATGCAGATGTTTCAGCAACGGTTGAACTTTTTGAAATCAGATTGTTCCTGAAGCCACCGTGGCTCTTACAAATCCAGTAAGTAAGTAAATAAAAAAATTATCGTCCTTATGAAAGAAAAATAAAAGTACCAATCAAAAAATGTTTTGCGTCAAGGCGTTGAAACTGATGATTTCTTATAGTTTGTGGTGGTTCATCCTTTGGAAAATTTCGAAAATATAACTTTCTTCAGTTGTCTTTACTTTTTTCACTTTTACAAATGCATACTGTATAATGAGTCAAGGGACAAATTGTTTCGGAATAAAGAATTAATGTAGGGGGCCTAAAAATAATTACATGTTTTCAAAAAAATGTAACACAAGCACGCGAAATGCTCGAAATGTTAATACATTTTTTGGTTAATAATTTAGGGCTTGAACATGAATAATGCAGCATACACGCACAGCTGGAGAGTAAGTGTTGTCCTGCTCGTGTTGAAAGGAGCGAAAATGTCTAAAAATTATCGTTACAGCATAAATTTAAATCATTGCCCAGTGCCCCACCTCCAGTTTTCAACGATTAAAAAAACGCACGTTTGCTATAAACCACGATTCAGTAAATTTTTCTCTTTGGTAGGTGAAATTCAACCCAGGGTAAATTTTCTCCGGCTAAAAACTCCTATGGGGCATTGCATAAAGTTTATCAACGAATATTTTTCACTTAGATAATTCTCTACTCCTAGGTTCAATCGCAAACATTTACAAAAATGCCGTATGCAGGTACTCAACATTTCTGGCACATTCGAACAGGTCTTCGTTTCTATACAATAATTGATCGCTTTAGGTTTCATGTACGGTGGCATCGAGCAATAACACTATAGATCCAGGCAGTTGAACTGCTGTTGATTGTCTGGAACCAGCAAAACCTTTCAGCACAAAACTTGGTTTGGACTAAATTTTTGGTATGAAGCACAAATGTTTTGCCCTAACCGGTTATGTAAGTGCAAAAAACTCTTTACTGTTTTCAGGCAATATTTTGTCAAGTTCTGAGCATACTTTATGTCGGTTCTTCACTCTCAAGTTTGGCGAGCTGCTGCACTCCTACAAAAAAGACAAAAGCTGCATATCGCTTTCATCCTCTCTCAGGAGAGGTTTTCACTCTTGTACAGATAAAGCATCCGATCAACACCAAAGCCAAGAGCAACGTGACCTCTTCGACACATATCAAACGCTGGTGTCTCGTGCAAGTCATGAAATGCGGAAGCTAGAATGTTTGCTGTATCTGGCGTCTGCAGAAGTTGCCGTGCAAAACCTGTAACTCTTTGTGCAAGATTTGCAACAAGTGATCTTTGAACAAGACACAGACCAGTAATCCGCTGCTGCAATTAGACATTCTTTTTGAAACAGCCCATTATCATATTCTTATCACAACCGTGCACATGTGATTAATCTTCGGCCGAATTGGATATTTGTCCAGCAGCGCTTGGGCATGTCTGCATGTCTTCGGATACGAATATGTTGTGATTAATTGCTGACAAAAGCAAGTAGCTCGATATTATCTCTAGTCATAGTTGGACTCGCTACTGAAAAACTCAGGTAAAAACCAAGCACCTCGGAAAATCCTGGGAAACGCCAATACAAACGACAGCATGAATGCACAGAGAAGTCACAATTCCTAGAAGGTGAAGCTGAAATGTTCAGAAAGTTGTGTTTTACTTTTTACGAGGAGGCACACAAGCACAGCATAGAGTAGTGTACTGCGATAGACATGGCACCTCGAAACGTTTTAAGGGGTAGAGTTCAGTTGTACAAAATGTAATTTGTAACTGATTCTGCCAAGTTTTTACATGCAGTAAATCGAACAAGAGTTTTGCATTATCTTTGGTTTAACGCCTCTTTGCATAGCTTTCCTAAAATCATTCCTCAAATCGAAAAATCTGTGTGATTTTGAGTTACCGTGTAATATTATGCTACAACATTTTCGTAAGTCAGTTACACTGTGGAAATAGAACTTTTATCTGCGCTTAGCAGCCATAAATGTGCTCATAACAAACCTGCTGGCCAACTAATTGTGAAAGTTATCTGGTGTTGTTAGACAGCGCTTTGAAATTGAACATGACACCTTGGTAAATCGTACAAGTCTCCTTGTTGCTGATGAAGGATTGAATTTCGCCTCATATTTTCCAAAGCGAAACCACGCATCCGCCGCACTAATTTTCAATCAATCTGTTAGTATAGACCCTGTGTTTGATTTCAATGAAAGTTTGTTTCGTTTACGTTTTTTGCTGCAGTAGCTGCGAAAATACTTCGAGGTTTCTTCTAAACAAACCTACTGGTAATTTTGCAACTGCAAAATTAATGTTGACCAATTTCAGAAGGAATGTATATTGTGACCGAACTTGTTCATCTTTTCTGTCTTACTACCTCAAATAAAATTAGCTAATGATGGTGATTACTCGTTGGCTGATGCAGTCTCTATCTTAATTTCATAACGCTTTTTCGCTTTGTGCAAAACAAGGAGGTGAATGCAGAAAGCGTTGTTCATGATGCCAATGGCGAAGTGAGTCAATATGATCAATCTTTAGGAGGCTTGGGATAGTATCCTGGTTTCTTACGAAGACTATAGCCACATTTACAAAACGAAAGCATGCTAAAATTGGGACTGAATGCGGATTTGAGTTTCGTTGAATGGAACATTGTCAGGAAATTTTTCTCTGAGAACCGTCACTCCTGCTTACCTATGGTTAAACTTGACACTCTACTTGAAGATGTCAAAGTAGGAAGAAATCCTTTTAACGATGATCTAAAGAAAAAATTGAAATACAGTGTATGAAGAGTAAATTCCAGCAATACATGTCTGCAAGCGAACTTAACGAACAGAAAAGGTAATTCCTTAATACCACCCTTTGCCCAAGTTTCTGCCTTTGCGAACTGGCAAGGAGTTCCTTTAAGAAAGCAAAATATTTCCCAGACCCTGCCATCACCAACACAAGGCAGAATCAACTTTTTACCCGTTGAAGGAAAAGAAAACGTAGCATTTGTTTCGTAGTAATATTTGACATAAATATTTCATGTACATAAACTTCTGTGGTTATATGTCAAAATCTACTAATATGATAGTATGTTCTGCAATTTTTGCGGCGCTGCGCTTCACGCTATTACAACCTTTTCACATACTTTTTTCTGCAGTTATCAAGCCTCAAACGTGCTAGGATCAACGTTGGGTTTTTTACTAGAGCACAAATTGCTCGGTTAGCTTTTCAGAGTGAAGCGCCATTGCGAAAGGATAAAGCGACTCCGCTTGAAAAGATGTTGAAGCCATTTCTCTCGAGCCAGCTCGATGCTTTATGACATATCGGAAAACGATTGCACAAACCACAGCAACACACTTACTCTTGAGCGCTCAGGCTGCCCAGAGTAAATGCCAGAGCTGTCTAATTTATTGTCGCAAGCAGACAGTAAACATTGCTTTCGCAACCTGTGCCATTCGTTAAAAATGAGAAACTACATTTTAATGATGCCGGGAAAAGATAGAACTATTAGCCTTTGCGTCGTGTGAGCTGTTTGTACAAGAATTTTTCAACCGCGGAACAGCGCAAGTTTATGACCGCGAGCTCTGTCCACAACTTGAAAGGTACAGATTTACCCCCCGGTTAAACATCAGTCGGGTCAACGCATTACCTGCTCACGTTGCAGTCGTGACAAAGCGGGGGGAATTATACCAGCAAAGCTTGCCACTATCGGATATTATCTTGAAGAAAAACTTACGAGGAGTTGAAAATTCATAAGAAAGGTCAACAGTTTTGTGCTAAAATCTCTTACACCTTTTACCATGACAGAATAGCCTAAGCGCTACTATGTCTTTATTCCTGAATTATAATATCCAAACGCCTGTACTTTAGACGAAAGACAATAAAAAACGTCCTGCCACAACGTAAATACAGTCTAGTCGGATTTTTGTAATTGTCAACTTGCAAAGTATAAAAAACAACAATTCTTTGTTTTTTTACACAAGAATTGTATTTGACATGTTCTTTCCGTTGCTGAAGGAATTTAAAGGAATGTTGAGATTTTATGCAGTGGTTGATGCAAATTACACTTTACGTTTTACTTTAGCGTCAGAAATAGACAAGAATTATAGTTTTACGTAAATTCACGTAGTGGGAAACTTGTGTATCGACCCACGGTTCCAAGGCAATTGCTTGGCAAAGTTAATCCGCACAAGATTGTTTGATTACGACTGCTTTGAAGTGCGTAACAACGGTAATTAAGGTCTTCCGAAAACATTCAGCGACTTGCATGATTCTTTTCATCTGCAAAAGCTGAACAACTTTCTCACGCGGTGGATTGAAGCAATCCTGACTTTGCTTGGGACCCAAATGATCAAAGGCGGTTGCTGCATTTAGCGCCGTATACGAGTTAACACTGGGATGAAATCTAAGTTTTAATATTCTGTGCGGAATTGAGAGCAAAAGCTTTTCTGAAAAGCACGACGATTCTTAGGGCTACAGCATTCCATATATTATAGAGAAGCGATGTATTTTTTCCCACAAACTTTCATCCAGAAACACTGGTTGAGAAATTTGCAAATAATAGATTGCATATTTTTTCAAAATACGCAACAGGTGTTCGTTTATCAAAATATTTGTTAAAATCAAAACGACGCGTTTTGATCTACACGCAATCAAAGACTTGCAAGATAGCTGTTGCTAACGTTAGGTAAGCTCGGAAACTATTTTTGGTTTTCATTGGAGAGTCGCTGGGATCAGTTGACCGGACTTTCATATTCTTACTCCCAATGTTTGTTTTCCATCAGAATCAGCTACAGTTTGTTTGCGCAGAACTTCCTGGAGTGACTGCAATGGATTCATAGAAATTTGTTCTGTTATTCAGATCGTAAATGACTGCGCAGACTTTAGGGAGCATTTTTGTTCAGTTTTTTCCTGAGAAAAGTTTTTTTTGTGTGTGTCAAGGTAAAACTTAAGTCATTTTTGAGAGTAAAACAGGAGATGAGTAATTACCCTTCAAATGTTAAAGATGGCTGCAGTTTACCGCCATTTTTCTACCCCGTTATTTACCAAGGTGTTGAAAACGACAACAAAGTATTGCAGTCATATGAAAAGCTAACAATGCCGCATCTACTAAATTATACGCAAATCTATCCACACTAGATATGTTTTTAAGCAATTTTATGTTGAAGTAAATGCATTGAAATGCAATACTTTAGATCAGCTATGTCCAACCCAAATGGCTTACTAAGCCAAAAATTATGTCGCTATCTTAACCAGGGCTGCACATTTCATGATATATTAATGAGGGTCGCACACTGAATGGCGTACTTTGAACTTAGCAAACTAAATGTAGTTTAACCTAATGCACTGAAAACGTTCGAATCCTAAATGTAATGGTAACAGCCGTGATAAAGTAGCACTGAGGACCACCTGCATCAAAAATGTCAAATTCAAGATTATCAAAACAAGGACGGGTTGTCAGTTTGCAGGATACTTAAACTACAGCAAAAACCTAAACTGGGCCACACAAAACCTTCGATTGGGCCGCGGATTGGACATAGCTGCTTTAGATGATAGAATATATATGACTAACTTTACAGATAAGCGACTGGTAAATGTAGCTAATAAGATGCCGTAGGACAGAAGCAGCTACTTCCACAATTCCATTGCAATAATGAAAATCGTCTTAGCACAGTGACGTAAATCACAGAGATGCCGTCAACATACAGCATATTTACCGCAATTTTAAAAACAAAACCGAAAACTTTCCCTTATGTTCCAAACCTAAGTGCTTCAAGCATGAAGAATTGTGCACACTTTACATCTTACGTAAGTTTTTTTGAAATGTTAGCAAAACATATGCCACAAGTTGGTTTCTTGCAAGTAATGCACAATGCTACGTCTTGTTCTGTGACATTTGCTACGTTTTCGAGAGAAATCTAAGTTCATGGAAGAGCGAACATCTATACCTGGTAGTACCCAAAACGTGATGTTGCACTTGTCGGGTTTATTTAGCATAAATGTAATGAAAACGCAACCACGTGACATTACTGTTTCCGAAAAATCGGAATGCCGTACGTTTCATTGTGAAAAATGAAGTGGGTGATCTTTGAAGAGGTTGAACTCTTCTCTAGCTTACTGGATAGAAGTACACGACTCTAGTTCACACATTATCCAGTCAAAATCATTCTCTTCTTCTCTGTAAGCCACTTCCTTGGTGCATTTGACAACTGAGAGAAAGTCACTTCTGGTATGAAGTGCTTCCAAGCATCGTAGGTACTGTAGTTCCTAAATTTTGATACACCGGTGGTATAAGTAAAAACGTCGTGTCCTGAGGTTCTTTCTACCAATGATGACGAATAATATTTCCATGCTGTTTTTGTTCTACCATAAACAAGAGGGCTTGCAGTCAACACACCATGAGAAGTTCTTGCACATGAATCAACTTCTTCATTACTGCTGGTACTGCTCTTCTCACAACTCTCTTCGTCTGAACTGCTGCTCTTCTGGTGTAGCCTGACGTTAGCTGGCACAGCTACTGTACGTTGTCATCTGATTCGTGTTTCTATTCCACTTCATCTTATATGTCAACATCCATGCACAAGTTAATGGCAATGTCAACAGCATCCGCTGTCATTCGAATGCGCTACATGACGGATAAACAGCCAAAAATGTTCAGCAACAGGAAACAACTTCAATCAATGCACTGTCTAAACGACCACTACCTGAATACCTGTGCAACGTTATCTCCAAGATATATATATATATATATGACAAACGACATTGAAGTCTACACAAAACAGTATGTTTGCTACAAGATTCAAAACATCAGTTGGTACCAAAAGTATGCAGCGTATGCAGGTGTGAAAAAAGCACCATGAGAAGCAGTTTTAATTAGTTTGGCTATCACCAGGCAATGGGTGTCGAAAACAGCACCTTGGTAAACGGAGGGGATCAAAAATTAACGAGATCATTTATCTGTCAAAAAAATGAAACAAAATCGCACCAAACATATTTTTGAAAAGAAATATGAATTTTAGGAATGGGACAATAAATCCCCCACTCAACGGAAGTGTACTTGTTGCAAACATATAATGAATAGCTCTCTTGGTGTCGAAAACGACATCTCAGTAAGTCCAGTGTTAATTAGGTTTTCACCACCGAAATTTTCGATTTTCGATAAGCAGGTAAACATTGCTCAAGACCACGTCGCTATGATGTCGAGAAATATGACAGCATAATTTCGTTAACTGTTACGTTGCACATTCTTACATCAGATAGCATCCGAAAGCAAACCGCAAACTTACAGTATATTTTACTAATTTCAGTCAAACGCAACTCTCGACAAGGCCATCAAACAAAGTTTGTGAACGAAAATAACAAAAAATCCAAGAAAGCTAAGGTTTCGCCCGAAAGGGAACGAATCATTAAAGCTTTGACAGCTCTTGCTGTAGAAGTTTGACGGTGTTTGCATTTTAAAATCGGTGCATTCCTTCTTTTGTTGTAAGTCAATCAAAACAAAGTACTAAATCCCTGCTAAACTTCCTCTCAGTGGAGTACGGGCACCTTGATCTCACATGTCATACGTTTGTCGACTTAGACGCCAGTCCGAGAGTTCAAGACTTCCTTCCTGGACCAACAATGCTAAGGATCACTTACGCAGCGAAGAAATTGAATTTGAGCAGGAAACCGTTGAGAACATGGAGGACGACCGACAAAGAAAGAGCTATTACTTTTAGCCAAGCATAGTATTTTTACCTGGGGTTTCACAGCACCGTTTTCATACTTAGCGCTAATGTGTTGCATAAAGCGCAATCAATCAAAACTACGTTGTGACAACTGCTAGCTTTAGTTCACTAAGCTGTGAAAACATCGGAAAAATGCGAAAGCACCCTAAATGCAAAAAAGGAAAATTTGCATGTTTGCAAGAAGTGACGTTTCTGCATGAGAGCGTATTTATCCTTTCGTTTTTTGAACTTTTTGAGGTATAGACTCTATTTCCTGTCCACCAGTTGCCCCCACAAATCTGCCGTTTAGGATCATGGAAAAAATTATATTCAAATTCAGTTCTTTGGAACTTACACAAGCAACTGCATTGACAGTTGCTGTTCACCGAAACGTTGCCAGCTTGCTGATTGATTTACTGCAGATTATCAAAAATATAAAAGCACAGTTTCCAGTTTCAAATCACATTTGGAAAATATGGAGCTAGTCCGATAAATTCTAAATCCTCAGTTTTTCAATGTCATTGGAATTGTCTCAGTGTAATTTCTTTAAGTATCTCAAACAACATTCCACACTTCCTATTTCATGACAAAGGCAACAAAGACTCCTGCTGTATTTTAAAACAAATTAATCTTGGTCAATGTCAGAAACGCTTGCAGCTTGATTCTATAGTGCTCTACACTTCCTGCATACCAGAACGAAATTGAAAGCCTATCATGTTTGATATGCTCCAAACAATTTCAGAAGTTGGCTTTGAAAAAATTTTCGGCTTAAAACAATTTAAAACAATTCTGTCAGCTACAATTTTGCAACAACGACTTGCTTTCATTTCTACAATTAGGACATGTGCTACTCATTGCAAGAAAGCAGTTTGTTTGCGATTGCTGTGGATTATTACTTTTTTAGCTGATAACTCTAATGATGCTGTAGAGCAGCAGAATGTGGAGAATTTTTCTCGTTCAACGTGTTTTGAAAAATTAAAGTAAGCTTTGTTTTGTGCTCATACCTTGAATCCATTTTCTGTATCAAAATTAGATCGGAAAATGAATTAGTTGTGCAAAACTACCCCGTATTCTGCATGAAGATTTGTTTTTAATAGTAAGAAAGATTAAAATGCGGTATTGCCACTTCAGCATACAAGGATTAAAAAAGGCTGTTAAGTCAGAGGAATTTTCGCCACTAGATTTGGTGGTCATGTTTCTGTGGCTGCTTTGACATACCTCCTCCTAAAATCAAGTGGCGTGAGAAGGCACAGAAGTCAAAAGTTTCGCAAATGAAAGACGATGTAACACGTGCTTATGTTCTAAAGCGTTCCACGCGCTTGACCTTCGTTTTCTCGATCATTTCTTATTTTTAAGCACTCTAACTTTTAGAGGACTCTTTTGTTTCATGAGGAGCATCCACTTTTACAAACACCAATGCGACTCATCTTTCGTATGAGAGACCGCGGTCCTTGCTGTGACTAGAAATTCCAATATTTGGTCACCCTTGAGAAGCTAAGTAATTGACTTCAAAACGCCCTTTGACCATTGATCTTAGGCGTCTGCACGCAACACGCACAACGCTTGTGGTCTTTTGTTCGTGGCCGTCTGAACAGAAAAAGCGGGAATGTATAGTCAGGAACCGAACGTTTAATGGATACCGTAGAATTTTTAAATATCCCTTCATTGCCAAAATGATCAGCATGGTTAGTTATTTGTGCAAACAAGCCATCACTGCTTTTGGCCAGACGAAAACAGCTACTGGGCAACCTTTTGTAGTTGATGCATGCTTTTAATTGGAGTGGTGACCAACATTACTCTCTAAACAAAGGCGAACTTGCCTAGAGTCTTATTTATGTATTCGTTCACGCCATTTTCGAGAATTCTGCGATGAGAAGTGACAGTTATTGTGCGCCAAGAGATTTTTTCAGTGTGTAATGAAAATAGCACCTTTCAATTAATTTGTAGCAGTGGCGAAGGCACATGATTCTATTCATTTTTAAGCTTCTCGAAGGTATTTATTTGCTGAAAGTTTATAAACTGCCTACAAGCATTTCTCGAATGGTCCTGTGCAAATGTTGGCCTTGTTTTCATTCGGCACACCCAGGAAATAAGAATAAAGCTGTCCAGTGATCCCGAGCAAGGCAACAAAGTGACCACGGCTGATGACAGGAACCGGTCTACCGCGGATGACTTGCTCACCATTGAAAGCGAAGCATTTTGTCACAGGTAGTCTTTTTCGCCCCACCGTCACACTCTTGCATAGCGAAGCAAAACATGAAAGCGCACGGCAGATGTTTTTCAGAAAGTGGAGAAAATCTATTTTTGCCACACTTTTGGAACGCTAGTAAGACACACGTGAATGACCGAAAGCGCCACACAGATAATAATGAATCGTACAAGCAAATGTGAACTTCTGAGACGTAGCGCAACACCGACATTGTGCCTTTAAATAATCCATAGCAGAGATAATAGACCTTCATGGACATTACACTACAATGAGAAGTAGTGTATGTCAGTGCACGTTGAGCGCCAGGCCTCTCAAGCACTCCTATGGTCTGTTGATAACCCTGCTTAAGTTTAACCACAAAACAACGATCTTTTGCCAAACCTTATGTTTTGATTTAAATGCTATTAAGCGATGAAGAACATAGCCGCGCATTCCTAAAATAAACTTCAATGAGATTTTAATTTGTTAAGCACACTTCCACAACCTCTTCTTTGACAAGGTAATAGTAAAGCTGTTGTTTTTTGTGTTTACAGCTTAAGTTTGTCACTTGAAATGCTGTTGGCACTATTAACGTTATTCTGTAAATATGGTAGAAGACAGCATATCACATTCGTTGCGATAACTTACTGCTTACCGTGGCAAAAAATTGACATCGCAACACGTTATACTTGCACTGAAACTTGTTTAACATTATGTGAGTTCTAACCTAATTTGTCTTGTTAAAAAGCTCCTTGCTTGTTTGCATTTTCAACGAGGTGGAGCTCGAAAAGTCCCCGACAGTTGTGTCACTTGTCACACCCAGCAACATTTTTTACTGTTTTCATTTACAAATGGAGCTCATATACAAGGTGCAGGAAGCATATTCCTCCAAGAACTTGTGATTTCCCATCAGGCAGCAGTCTATCACGTCCCGTCATAAAAATTCTAGTTGTGAAAAGGATTACGCCAGATTATACGTGGACAAAGAAAGATTTTAACCTTCAAAATAAATGTATTTCCTCTTCTCGATTGCACCATTTATAAATCTTCTCAACAACCTTTGCTCGTGAGACTGTTTATTAATCCCAGTTACTCGTCATACGCAGGACAAACATATTGAGTCTTGAAGTCTTGGTAAATAATGCGTTTAATAAAAGTCAGTGCGACGACGGCAGAACAATTACTATGGCTCACTAGTAAAACCGAGCAATCCCGTGCACCTGGATAAAGTTATTGCTTTTTTGAAAAGAAACAGCAGTGTACATAAAAGTAAAATCAGGTGTCATCCACAAAAAGCATTATATTTAGCAACCCCCTTGGTGGGCATAAAATAACTGAAAAATTTGTCCAAGGAGCAAGCCAAATCCATTAGCTTGTTTCAACAACAATCAGTGAACAGTAAGTGCATACCATAAAAGCTGAAGTAATTCACTGACCTGTGGTCAATTTCTTTCAATAGTACACATGCAGCTTGATGTTGAAAGAGTCCTGAAAAATAAGCAAATAATACGACAGATGTTTTTTCTGTGTACGCGAATAACATGAGTACTACTACGTATGAATATTTTGAAGCAATTTAGTTGCAGCGCCAGTGTTTAAAACATGTATATTTTCCCAAACTTGCAAGGAATGTTTCTCTGACAGTGGTTATACTGTAAATGAGTTCAAATAGCAATCACAACAAAGAAATGTTCAAAATTGCTATGAACAAGAAGAGAATATTGAAAAACGTGACAGAAAAATGAGGATCTCGGTCAACTAGCACATGGTTCCAAACTAAGGACAACATTTTTAAAAAGGTCACAGTTGCTCGAAATTGCTTTTGTTGAAACTGCTGAGTGAAAAAAAACTATTAACTTCTAATAAAAACTTTAAGTTTGCTGTAAGCTTTCCAAAAATCAGTCGAATGGGTTGTGCTTTCTTCTTTTTGCGATGATTCACGCTTGCACATATATGTATTCAAGTAACTAGTCTTCAAAAAGGTAACACAAGCGAATCAATCGAGCAAGCGTTTTCAAGAAAATCGATTTCACGTGACGCTACGCATCCTCATTCCTAAACTCTTGTATTTGAATAAGATCTCTTATGCCCTCTTGAGGAGAGGTGAAATTAGTGATGCCGTCTCCAGGCTGCGCCAAGCAGATCAACGCTGTACAGCACAAGATCGCCGCCTTTTTACCTTCTGTGGAAATCGCGCCATCTCCATTTACATTGAATAGCAAAAGTGCCTTACAACTTGCGAAAACTGGACCTACAACTGTTTGTGTTTTTCTCTTGGCAACAAAGATTACGGAAATCCGAACATTTGGCAGTGTGGGTGGTAAAACCTAGGTCATCAGCAGCAATTTTGCTAATATTATATCACACTGCGCTGAAAGAGGTCGCGATTCTTGTTTAACTGTCGTAATGTAAGAACTTACAACGCCTTTTGGCAATCAAATTTCATTAAGAAAATGACCCAGGCGATAGCAATGACTTGACCTCATCTGTGCCGTTATGCAGAGTTGAGGTCGGCCGTCAAAAATAATTACGCCCTGCGATAAACTGCGAAAGGCCAATGAGGTCATTTAGCCTGCGGTGAGGCTTGTTTGCTTCGGTGCATTTAAGTTTTGTGGGTGACAATGTGCAATAAGTGATTCGAGTTCAATGATCCCTTTTTTTATTGATTTTTTGTCGTCACGCTTTCACTTTGCTGTGAAAACATTTCCATTAATCGAGCGTGAAACAAAAAACAGGCAACAGAATTTCGGAGTAATTCTTGAAAACCAAACTCGACAGCATAGTAATTCAGTGAACTCGTCGGAAATCGGAACACATAAACTTTTAAATTACCATTTGGTTGTTTTCCACTTTTTAAAAATATTTTTGGTTATTCTTTCACGAAAACATCAACATATTCAAAAGATATAAACTTTTAATAACAAGACCCTATTCTGGATAAGCAAACCACATGCAGTAGCCTACATTAGCTGTCTATGCCTAAAATGTTTTTTTCATATTTGTTACAAACTTTGACCTCGAAGGTGAATCAGTTTCTACTATTTTTTTCCTTGTTCCAGCACTTCATTGAAAAAGCAAAGTGAAAGCGAATAGTTTAAAACTGCATTTTGCATTGTTTTTCGTGTAAACTTATGCAACATACGCCAAATTAACAGCAACCAAAGAGCGCCAAACAGTTCCATTCGCATTCGTTCATTCATTTTCCACCGTTTCTCAGACGACTTTTCAGCTTCTACAAGACGGCCATGATGCATCTTCAAGTCGTTTTCTGGAAATTCGGCAGCTGCTATTCGTAGGCAGTGGTGTTATTTAGCTGAGGCCAAGAGTATAATCCGGTTGGGCCGACTACTTCGTGTAAAAGCAACCAATGGAAGCTGCCGCTCAAAGCAAATGCGACCAGTTCATAATAAACATCGCGGTAAAAACGAACTGCACGATGTGTGAAGGTCAATTTGCCATTTATTGTTTGCACAACACGTTTCTTGTGGATGTCTCGCGCGACCTATAGAATATGTGGCTTTTTTGGTTTCCTTGTGAGTTTAGAAGATTATGCATTTCCTGGACTCTAGCATGCTATTCGTTGATGCCAGTCCTTGATAAGGCCGAACACTCAAGAAAAACAGCAGACGCGTTGATTTACATTTGGCACAGTTGCTCTTTGGTGAGCGTAAGCGAACGTCCATATCAATTTAACCTTGTGGTGTAATGTGGCCGTCCCTCGCAAACAAACATTTGCTTTAGTCTCTCGGGATTTCGTCGATTGTTATAGATCAAGGTCAAATACTTCAACCTTCTCGTGCGCGCCGCCATTGTGAACAATAAAAACACACATTCATCATCCCTCGTGTTTGTCAAAACACTTGGCCCTTAACAAAAACCTTATTCTCAGGTTTGATGCGAGACGCGTCAACCGCGAGTTGTTTTGCCTGGAAATCACAATAATGCTGAAGAGATATGCAGGATTCGCAAATTTTTTCCTTGTTTTGACTTCCCAGAGAAGCGAAACCTATTGTAACTGGGGATGCATATAATGGAATATCGAATCCTCCAGCATTCGAATCCAAAAAGCAGAGTTTATTCGAATATTTAGATTCGAAATCAATTTGGATTGAACAAACGTAAAAAATTGCAAAGTTGGCAAAACAAATAATTTCAATAACTTTTGCAGTGGCACTCTGCGCTCCTGAGTAAGAGAACGAAAGAAACACTCAACAAGCTCACAGCACTGCATCGTGACGTAACGAGCTAATTAACAGGTCGTGTGATCGGTGATTGGCGTTTTAAACCTCTGCGCGATCAGCTCATTTTGCTCCTAACAAGTTACTCCAGAATAGGATTCGATATTTTGGATTCGAAATAAAGATTTCTGAATATTCCAGAACCTGTAAATGTTCCATAATGCACATCCCTAACTGTAACTTCAGTTTGACTCATATTTTGTTTTTGTTTGCAAAGTGCTACAGTATGCGGAGTTGTGTTAAAAAGTGTCAATTTATTGACATAAACCTGAGGAAATTTCTGAGTCGATGACTGACACAAGGCATCAGTCGGCACTTTAACTTGATTCATTTCAGTTCAGTTTATTTCTGCATCCCGACCAAGCACAGAATACTTCATCAGGAATACAGGGACAGGAAGCGACGGCCGCAGTTGTCATTTAAGTCACTGCCCCCACGACGGCCGTAGCTGTCAGTTAAGTCACTGATTCCAGTTCATTAAAAACAATTTTCCAGCCAATTCGAGTAGAAATAGTTTCTAAGCCAGTCGAGTTCGAGCCGAGCCATCAGTGGTGACATTTCACCATAAGTCCTTTATCGTATTTTGAATCGAAAAACTTCTTCAAATAAAAGCTTATACCAAAAAAGTTCATGCATTTTATTCAGAAATAAGTGGTGATTGACTGAAATACTATACAGTTGTACTAAGCTGAATCTATTCGTATTATCTCAAACATTTGCGACCGGTATGAACTAAAATTATTTAGTACTAGAAACAAAATCAGGTCATTTACAGCAATTTGAAACCCTGACTCGAGACCCACTGTATAGTCAGTCACCCTTAACTCGAGTACGTCGTCACATTATTAGGCTGGAATGAAAAAGTGCAAAGCAAATACCAGCTTTTATTGAATCCAGCAATCCCGGGAACAGCCTTGAAGTTAATACAAAATGCTAAGTTTCAAATCACCATTTAGATAGAGGTATTTCAAGGTCAAGTAAAACTGCTAAACCCCATAAACGGAATATTTTAATCGTTGTTAAAACATGTCTTAAAGATTTAAATGACGAATGATTTAAAATCACTTAAAGAGGTGATGTGTAATGTTGCCGATATACATTTTGCACCTGGCATGTTTAACCATGAAGCTGAAACAATCATGTTACGCTCCACTGCCACCTTCAAAAATAATGGAATTTGCGAAGCAGTTGGCAAAGGGCATTTCAAAATTTTAGTGACATTTTGAGCGGGTTTTCGCTGTAATTGGCCACTCGCTGCGGTGTTCAGCTTAAAATCCAAACCTGTTTTAGTGCCAACTGCACTCAGAGAAGAGTAAAGGATTGATTGAATTGTTGCATCTATATTTTTTCCTGAGTACGGTATACCATTATTTGTATGTTCAGGTAGGTAGTGGCAGAAATGCGCCAGTTAACAGATACTGCACTTCCTTTTCAATTGGTTGGTATAACACGGCTTGAGTGACCGCTTTGGAAGAATGCATAGCATATTTTCTCGTGACATCGTAAGGCTGTGCTTGTTTGTGAGACGAACAGATCGTTTCTTTGGCTCATGGCTTAAATGCACTATTTATCGAAACGAGAATTAGAGAGATTACCATAAATTGGCTTGTTGTTGGGACTAAACGTATGATTAAAATGAAAGTGTTTCATTGTAGTTGGCATTGAGTTTGAGTTCAGTTTACAAAATTTTAAGCCTACTACTGCAAACTACCAAAGGAAAATCCAGAAATTTTCGAACAACAAAGATGTGGCTCTGCCGGTCATGGACATTTGGATTAAAAGCAAGGAAATCAGTTTTTCATTTGAGTCACATATGTGAACCACTATAACATATTCTCTGAAATACACAAGACGCTTTGGGTAATTTAATGTGCAGTAACGCCCTACCTGCAATCAATAAGTTAGGCCACAATAATATCAGATTCCATTTTTATTCTTAAGCGCAACATGCTTCTAGATTTTAATTTTCAAAACAACTTGCGGATGCACAAGCTATTGTTTCAACCAAAAGTTTTTAGAACTGATGAAGAGTATCAAAAGTAATTGTCTACGTTTATAACGAAAGAGTGCATCTGTTTCCTAAGTAGCGCAGAAGGTATACTTTCCCTCGGACCACACAGTTCAACTGAACTTCAGAAGTTGAATAACACTTCTGTTGTTCACGTATGCCCGCTCTCTCAAAAGCTGTGTTGGATTGACGTCAATAAGGAATCCTGGCGCTTATTTAGGACATTTTGTCTGTTTTGCAACTCGAAGCGATATTTAAAGTCTTTACCGAAGAGTCTTCCTAATCAAGTATAATACGTACAGTAAGCCTAAGCTGTTGACGCCTTTTAACGCAGGATGATTCATTCGGATCAGGCTGCCATAGAATTTTAAGCTCTAGTTGATCCACCACAGTTTACGTAGCGGCTAAATAGGAGCAGAAATAAAATACTTCTTGAATTTTGTACATATTTTTGATTGTGCTGTTGCTTTACAGCCAGATTACGCTCAATCAATATTTATTCAAATTTTTCTACGATGCCTCATTGTGAACATCAATGGCTAGATAATTAGCGACCAAGGAAAAAAGGAATGTTTTGGGCTCAAGTTTGACTTCGTGTCCTCATGCGCCGAAGGAATTACTTGGGTAAAACTGCTATTTGTCAACTAAATCGTTCTTTTAGTTCCAGAAAACTGATTATCACTTAGAAAAAGTTTCGGAGAAATATTCGTGTCCAATTCTGTTGACTGACTTGCGACATTTTATTATCAAAAATACCAGCAAATGTTTCACAACAAACCTACTCTACGAGACCAAAATCTTCATGCAGCCGCATTGCAAGACCTACGAGTGAGTTGAAGAGACTTCCTTAGTAAAAAGCATGTTGCATTCCCCTCTAAAAAGAAACGTAAAGGTCTTACTTGGTTAATTGTATTTAAACATTTATGGATTTTGACATAATGAGAGGTGGGGAGGACCTAACACGCACACGTCTCAGAGACATTTTCACATAAATATGACGTAGAAAGAAGTACATAGTCCAACCAGGTTGAAGTTCTAAGAACAATTAAACTCATATTTTAAACGGCTGAAATTTCAAAGTTGTTGGTTGGAATATAGCTGAGCGACAATCCGCTAAGTCGCCGGTCAATTTTCAAACTGTATATGACCATTTTGAAAGTCTTAGTAGCTGTCTTTTTCGTTGCGTGTTCCACTGACTGCAAAATTGGCGCCGCTCAACCCGATGAAAAAATTTGTCAAAACCTGATGGAAAGACTCTAATATGGATAATTTGACTGACATCAGGTGCTACAAAACTCTATGTAGAATCCTATGTTTGAAGAAGCTGGCACAGACAGAACAAAAGGTTAGGTAGTGAAAGTTATTATATAAAACCAACTGTCTGCCAGGTTGAGCGGTCCTACTGATGGTCGCGGCCTATATGGTGTCGCTCTTGCTATGCATCACCACATCCGTAATTCGCTTGTCAGCTGGAGCCCTGTGAGTGACCGGATACTGACAGCCCGTTTTCTCCACCGCCATGGCAAGATGACCATCATCGTCGCCTACGCGTCTACTGATGCCACGGACGACCCCGCCAAAGATGCTTTTTGACAGGCTTCATCAAGTTGTACAAAATGCCCAACGGCACGACATAACCGTCATCCTAACCGATGCGAATGCAACAGTTTCATGCTCCTCCCGCAGCGATGAAACCAAGTCAACAATTGGAACATCCTTTGTGGACTCATGCACTAACGACAACGGCAGACGTCTCCTTAATCTATGCGGTCTCAACGACCTTTCTATCGTTGACACCTGGTTTCCCAGGAAGAAAGTTCATCAGTGGACGTGGTACAGCCTAGACGGAAGAACTCGCAAGGCCCTCGACCATATCATTGTAACCCGACGCTGGAGGTCATTTGTTACCAACGTCCGTGTCTACCGCGGCGCGCAGTTGGGCAATACGGACCACCGTTTGTTACTGGGGACCTTCAAATTGGAATTAAAACTCTCCCGATCAGCACAGAATTCATGGCCTCTTGACTCGTGCCGGCTTAAGGATCCTATAATAGCATCCGCCTACAAATGCTCCATCTCTAACAAGTTCAACACCCTGGCAGATGCAGACCGATTTGACTGGAAACACTTCGCGGAAGAAGTCACTCAGTCGGTCGCATACACGGCTGGACAAATTAGACACCGACCCAAGAAACCCTGGATATCCAGTGACACCCTGAAGATTATTGATCAGCGTTGATCCGCTCGCCTCTCTGGAAACTTGGCCGAGTATCGCAGACTGAACCGAGAGCGTAACGCCGCCATCCGCAGTGATCGACGGAAATTCTGGAACGATCAGGCGGAACGTCTAGAAATGGCGGCCCAAACCAACAACTTCTCCCAGGTTTTCAAAATTATTCGGAGAGCAAGAGCTGTACACTCAATAAAGTCGTCCCAGCAAAGGATAGGGAAGGCCATATCATCAACAATGAGAGTGGCTGCATCTCCCGGTGGATGGAACATTTCAGTGATCTGCTCCACCACCCTCCAGTAAGTCTTGATCGGGATCTGGAAGCTTCTTCACACGCCGCTGAGCCATCTCTGGAGTGCTCCACCGATCCAGTAATCGTAGATGAGGTAAAAAAAGCTGTGCAACTGCTGAAAAATAACCGAGCCCCGGGCATCTGCGAGATTAAGTCTGAAATGCTTAAAGTCGGTGGCGATAATATCATTCGGTGGCTCACGCACATCATCAGTGAGGTCTGGCACTCTGAAAATCTCCCCGAGGACTGGACACGCGGAATCATATAGCCATTCTGGAAGAAAAAAGGTGACAAGCTGGTCTGTAGCAATCACCGAGGTATAACCCTTCTCTCCATTCCCGGCAAAGTCTTTACCCGTGTCCTACTCAGTCGCTCGCTCCCAGCAATCCGTTGCTACAGGCGGCCACAGCAAGCTGGTTTCATGCCAAACCAATCATCGATCGACCAGATATCTGCTCTTCGCCTCATCATTGAGAAGACTCGAGAGTTTCGTGAGGGCCGTCACTTGTACATTGCTTTCATCGATCTGAAAGCTGCGTTCGACTCCGTCGACCACGCCTCGCTATGGGCAATTCTAGCATGCAATGGTATGTCTGGTAAGATCCTAAGGCTGTTCAAGAAGCTCTACGGAGACTCCCAAAGCTGCTTCCGCATAAACGGGAAACTCTCGGAGTGGTTTAACATCAACAGTGGCGTTAGACAAGGATGTGTAGCTGCTCCAGACCTTTTCAACCGCCTTGTTGACCACCTCATGTCACGGGTTTGCGCAGAGATCCCGGCCGTGTCTTTCGGCAACCTCCATTTTGCTGATCTCGAATACGCTAACGACACCATTCTGTTGTCCAACGATATCGAGAAACTCACGGCTGCCCTTTCAGTTTACGATCGCGAATCACGTAAACTGGGCTTGAAGGTCAGCTGGGCGAAAACCAAACTGATGCATGTTGGTGA
>JGI24159J19872_10000112_pt1 | contig 49671 bp, 39 predicted proteins | sample Ectturendosymbi4_FD_19872 | JGI IMG/M metagenome (IMG submission 19872) | reverse complement strand
TGGTTGTTTGCTTAGTTTCGAGTGGAAAAAATGAAATTTCACCGTTTTTGCCCACCCTACGAAAATCCTTGGCTTCACCTGGAATTTCTATTATTGCCCCCCCTGGTACACAACGTTTGATTAATCATGGACAATTGTTGAACCACAGTGCTTTGATCAGGTTCAACTAAATTATGCAATAAGTTACGCAAGCATTTTCGGTGATTTGCGCTGAAATACTTCTTTGGCTTAGACATCAAAAGCTTGATTGACCTGAAAATTTTTGGTGCAACTTTCGGAATTGGGGGGGGGGCAATTGCCCCCTATTGCCCCCCCTGGCTACGCGCCTGGCAAGAAGGATGGAACAATTGCAAGCAAACGGTTATTGTTTCAAACGGATGTGGTACCGCGGGCGTAGAAATATGTATTGCTACATATTGGTGCTTGCCAGAGCCTGTGACTGTTGTGTCGCAATTTTTTCTGTGCTTTGAAAACGTTCCTTAAGGTTGACAATTATAAATTGACATTATTTGACGGTTTGGTACACAATTTATATTTATGTGTGTTATTTGCAAATAGTAGTTTTGGAAAAATGCAACAATTCAAATTTTGGTCTCTGACTGTTGAAACTTTCTCATTGCTTTATAAATAACAACAGAACCGAAAATTAGTAAACGTAACATCAATTTAGTGAAATCATTGCCGGTACATTGCAAACGATATGTCTAGTTGGCAAAAACAAGCGGAGCGTTTTTGTTTCTTGTTTGCAGCGTAGTATGCAGCGCCTTCATTAGTGTTTTTGGCGCCAGGGCACAGGTCTGCTTTTGCTCCAGACATGAGTTCAACATTTTTATTTAAATTCTGTCACACTTGAAATGCGTTTTACTGCCTCCAGAAGCTGCACCCACACAATTCGCCTTCTCTAGTTCTCTCCCGACGCCATTACTCTGATTAAGTGAATATTATTGGGAGCAATAATAACTGGGCATACATTTATAAAAGTTTGTTGAGTCAAATCAGGTGTGAGAAACTGCATGAACCATCACTTTTATAATAATGTTGCTGATTCCAAGCACAAATCGCTTTTGTGGGCGATAGTGGTACGAACATGAAACCAAACAATTCGCGTAACCTACTCGTATGTATCGAAATGCAGGCATTCTACGCTATGAACGCCTTATGAAAAAGTGTTTTAATAAACTGAAATTTGGCTCATGGATAAAACAAGCCGAACTTTAGTTTTGATTTCTTCTTGCAAATTGAGTTTGTGTTCAGTAGCGTTATGTTATGATTCTTATCTTAGGCAACTACTAGAAATCGTACGCCTCGTAGTTGAATCGCAAAGTTTGATTTCATGTTTCATCAAGTCGAACATCATAGTGACATGTGTTTCCACAGTATTGAAAATCTTGCTCAGATGTTTATACTGAAAAGGAGTATTGAAACGATTAACATATATTCGTACCAAAGCTTGACGTGATTGGTCTCACAAAAATGACAACATAATATTTCCTCTTCTCATGAGCCTTTACGTAACTGACGCTTTTTGTGGACGCTAAGTTCATTCACTCTCGAGCTTTTGCGGTTAGCGTTCAAGTTAACCGTATTTCGATGTTGTCAACACAGACACAGGATAACTCGGTAGAATTAGGTTTGCTTCCATTTGTATTGCAATTTGTATTTTTCTGATGAAGATGAAACTAGAATGCATCACTCTATTTGAGTAGGAACTGGTGATGCCTACTTAGTAGACGAACTATATACTCTGATAAGATCGTAGTGTTTGATTCTTGGTTGTGAAAGGATTTCTTCTGATGAATAGCAAGCATCATGGGAGAATGCTGCATTTCTTCAACTGTTTGATTGTCAAACACAATCTGCAACTCATTTTCTTGAAAAGTGGACTTCATGTTTCTTCATTGTTAGAAAGACTTTCCTAATTCCGTCCACTTTTATGTATACTGATCACTGTGCCAGTCGTCCCTGCGCTATTCGGCACGAGCGTGTGCTGGTTTCGCGCGTGCTCTGCGATCAAGCGCGGCAAGCGCTCTACAAAAGATAAAGATATAATATGGTAAAACGGCGTCATCAAAGCAAGAGGCCCGTCGCTTCCTATATAGCGCAACGGATGCCGATTGTGCAATAAAAGAACTGCTGGTACCTGGTTGCAATTACAATCGTTTGTCATTGGTCTCCAGTAAGAGCAATTAGTTATTAGACATTACTGAAAGGTGATGAGTCGGCTCTTGTAACCTGGTCAGACAGGAAATTTTAGAACGAGTTCGGGTTTTTCGTGCAATAGTTTCTCACGTCAACAACAACCTGGTGAGGTGGAATTGAGTCACAGAGTAAAGAAGCGCATCACCTCGAGACAAATCATTGCTTTATTCAACAAATGATGGCATTTTACCGTTCTTTGTATGGAGTTGCAGGTTGGTGTTTGTTCAACTAAAGGTTTAACCTTTTTGAAAATAGTGTTTTCTCCTTTGTTGTTACCGTCCTTTGGCTCCACTCACGTGCTGCTGTTGGCAACTGGCTCAGATATTAAGGAAAAATTGCTTCACAACTGCAGTATTTTATTTTCCATTAATTATTTCCCGTCGATGTCTGTATTATCTGGGAAAAAGTTTCCTTTAAGAGATTAACCTCGTGCGCCCTTTGCGCAATCGACAGTTGGCTGAGAATCGTACTATTTTAAACCTCGCACTTACACTTGCTTGCCCTGTGCTGAAAAGCAGTTTACAGAGGTGTTTTGTCCTAATAAACGTTTGTTACCATGCGCTTCTAGACCGGATTTCTTGGTCAGCTTTTTGAGGGCGCAAATTGCATACTGTACCTAGATTTTCAAATTGAAAGTTCAAAATTTCTGAAGGTTAGGTCCATTTCCCCGCTTATCGCTGCATGCTAAGAACTTACAAACAAATGGCGTGCAGACCGCGAATGCCTACCATTGACTTCTATTCGGACAACTGTAGGAAAAATGACTTGTTGGATGTGATTTCAATATATGTTCTGACACGATCTCACTCCAGTGGGTATGAGTTGTTCATCTTGAAGCTTTCATTGATATCAGAGGACAGCATCAGAAAATTATTTTCAAACGTTTCAGCCTAGGCGTTAACCGGATAAGCAGTGCGATGCCCATTCATTTTTAATAGTTTTTTGGTAAATTACTGAAATAACGTAAGTGCTAGCGGCGCTCTCTCGATTTCGAAATGGCAATACTGAGTTATTTTTCACAATTCGGCGCCATTTCGTTCCACTGACACATTGCTCGTTGGCAAACTTCTGAGTTAAAAGGAAATGATCAGGTACAAAGGGGTGCGTTCTCAGTGGTGATACTTCCGCTTTTCAGGCGTTCCAAGGACCCTAAATTTTTGTATCATGACTCGGCAATGTTCTACGGCAGGTCTCGATCCAAATAAATGCATTCCAATGTTTCACTCCCGCCAAGTTTCTCGCCGACTGTTTTGCTAATGCGTGGTTGCTGAGAACAACGCAATTCAGTTGCATTTATTCGAACAATAAAGATCCAAGCACCACAGTCACGAGGTTATCACGCGAAGAAAGCTGATATGTCATTTCCCGAGGCACAGCAATAAAGCAGGTTTCGTCAGGTCCTTCGAAGGATTTTGGCGAACCAGTTGAAGCCAGTTCCACTCCAACAGCTCGCAATAAGTTAAACCGAATTTGCAAACCTGATTTTGCTCGACCGAAAAAGCTTTCTAGAGGACGCTTTATTTCATCACTTTGCGAACGTGCCTCACCCATTCGGTTACTGATAGCAGGAAAGATGAATTCCCGAACAAATATTTGCCGAGCAAAGCTACACTTAACAGATGCTGCTGCATGTCGATTGAAAACTGAACGCAATGCTTGAGCTTCGAGTTTGGTTGCAACTTGTCCGCTGAGCTGCGTGCCGCGAATTTCAAAAGCAGCGAACTTGCTGCTAAGTGTAAACTTGAATTTATTCTAAGCACCTCCATTTTCATCAGTCAATTAGCAAACACGTTGAAAGAACAAGAACTATGTTAAGTCGTTGATGACGAAAATCATTTTTTGTTGCACTGTCGAAACGTTTTTGCTTAGCAACCAAACTAACATTTACTCTTGGTAGGTGAAGCAAAATCGCGTGACTAGAAAGTAATAAAAATAAATACGTATTTGTTTCAGTTAAATATTTAAAGTAAGACAATTTGCACCAGTAAATAAATTTCAAAAACTTCTTTTCAAGTCACGAGAATAACAGGGAAAATTTGACAATTTTTTTCTTTGCGTCGTCTGCGTCTTTTCAAATTGAAAATCTTCCAACATATTCGAGCAAGCTGTAGAAAGCACCGGCTGCTGAAAAAAAGTAGTAAGAACTAGCAGCTTCGAAAATTTTCAACACACTTTGAAATAATTTTTTTGTTTGTTTTTAGAAGTGGCTTAAGTGTTTATTTGAAATGCGCGAATTTGTCAAACACGTCACGAGCATGCGTGATTTCACAGCAGCAGATTACTAGAAAAGATATTGCTCGTTAAGCGTGTATAATCCATTTACTTGTGCAAAAGTACGGTACAACAAAAAAGCAAATATTGCACGTTGTCGCTTATGCGTTATACAGGCAACAGATATAGGTCCGACGTGTTGCACTGATATTCGGTGCGGAAGTCGCGGCGTACCACTAACGTCAGACAAATCTTATAATGACAACAACTTACGCAGACAACCGTACCGCTGCGTTGCCGTGCTCCTGGTAGCCTGCTATAAGTTGAATGAAGTTATTGTATGACTAATGCCAACTGCTGAATAACCTAAGNAGTGATTTCTTGATTTCCGCAAACAAACTGTCCTCAAGCATGCCATGTAAATCACTGTTTGCACTGCGCGACAGGTGCATTCGAAAATTGAGCNNCTACTTTATTGTGAGACGTTTCTGNGAANATAATTGTGCAAGAAAGACGAAAAAACCTGTAACGTGATCATTTGAGCTCATACCTGCCTTTTCATCCAAATAACTCCGCTAAACCAGGTGTCAGTGTTTCGCTTAGAGCAATAAAATTTCATAACCATGTCTGCGTAGTTTCCACTCATTTCCGAGTATGCAGCTAAGCGTCAAAAGCGTTCAAGACCAAAAGTGCAACACGTGCGACNCCTGAAGCAGTTCAAGCGATATTTGCTGGGGGGTAGATTGTTTCGGTCGTGATGACGCTCCCTCACGTCAGAGACGCTTGTTTCGTCGTCCAAGTGTAGCGTNTTTTCCAGTGGCAAGGCGCGAAAGTCTGGACGACTGGACTGCTGGACGGACTGCATCCATCTCCTTGGGCATCACTGCTTGATTGGTTCAGTCGATGTAGGATGTTTCCTTGCAGCATCCCTATATGCCGAGTGCCAGGCTGACCGGTGCATGTGTCAGTTTTTAAAATTGACAAAATTCGGTTTAATCGGTCAGGGATAGAGCCACCGGCATATCAGCAGTGAGGTAGAAGAACATCTTGCCGCGAAAACACCGAGCTGATAGTTACACAGTAAAAAAAAAAAACGCAAAACAATAGGGTCACAAAGAGCTTTTCACAATTGTCAATAAAGTACTATCAAAAGCGCACAGTCCACCCATTTATTTCAAGTCCTTCCTTCCAGAAAGCGTATGATGAAGGAATGTCGATTTCGGATTAGAGGTCTGCATTTACTACAAGTATGTCTTTTTTTGCACATATATTACGAACAAACTCTTTGGCAACAGCAGTTTTTGATAGCAACAACAATGAACTGCCTGCACTCATATTCGGATCCTCAGTGGTCTCCCATTGATGCGACCACCACCTAATTATTTTTATGATTTTTCCTGTTTGAAAATGAACATTTTCTAATTTTGAAATGCGTACGCAGTCATTTCGGCACCTCCCTTCCATCGAACGCATTTGTACCGTCATGAAAATTTTGACAATTGTGAACGGCGCATCAATAAGAGAGGTTTGGTTGAAGCAACTAGTTCGTAAGAAATACTTACTCAGTCTGCGAAGCTAGCTGCACTAAAAACGTCTAATCCAGCCACACTTGCTGGTCTAAAATGGGTGCAAGGTCAACAACTTGGCGGATTTGATATTTTTGTAAGCAGTGCTTGCGCAGTTTCTATTTTCATTCTAATTTGAAATGGCAACAAGTATCGCCTGACTGTCCGGTTTATTCATAGGACAAAACAGGTCAACTCTTCCAAAAATTGCACCTAAATCTAAGATCTGAAACCCTAGGCGAAATCATGAAGTTTTTAAATTTGCAACATCCATCCTATATTTCTGCCATTTTCATTACCTAAAAGGACATATTTTTAGCAAGGTGATCATATCAACACACTGGCATGGTCTCTTTAATACAGCCCCTCACAGAATGTAAGCCACTCAAAATAATGCTGAAAAACCTTAACTTGTATTCATGAAAACTTTCGAAGCGTATAAACTGTGAACATTTTGGCACTTTTTAGCATCCTCGGAGGACATTTTAGATTTATCTAAAAAACAGACCGTATGTTGTTGGTAACCCTAATTGTGTATGATGTATTTTCGACAGACAGCGCAAAGATAAAACGTGACATTCAGAAACTGTAAGGTAACTTTCAATTCCCTCGAAAAAACAACTTCCTGAAATAGATTATCTTCTCCAGTCAGTGTGTGAGCCACTCGTGCTGCAACCAAAGTGCGAAAGTGCTGCATCTACAGCATTCTAGATATGCTTCGTTTTTGCAATTTCGTTGTTTGTGTCTTACTTGTGATATTTGTAATAACTGGCGTGTGTTATCCGTAGAAAAAGTAAAAACCACACAGACGCGTTCGCTTTATGCAACTTCACAACCATGACGGTGAACGTATTGCCGTACACCAAACATCAGCAATTTTGCACTATTGGAAGAAAAGCCCCAAGTGTATTTTTAACCATGCAGGTCCTGCATGAAAACGTGTGCAGAACTCATGTTGAGCCAAAGTGCGCATTGGTTTCAAACATGTTATTCTGTTCGACGAAGCTTCATGGTTGTAAACTAAACTTTTGCAGCGAGCGCAGAAGAAGAACAGTACATTGCTCGACGGCTGGCGCTAGCGAGTCAAACCGAAGCAATGGACCTTTCAAGATTAGGTCGCGGGTTCAATGCCGAATTCGCTTCCTCTCTCATCCGCTACGCTCCACCGAGAGGTAAGAAACACTTGAACCACACTAGCATGCGGCTATAAGAAGTTTCCCACGGCTACAAACGTTAAATCGATAGCGGTGAACAAAAACAATCGGTCATAGGTCAGAGGAAACAGATCAAAACAAAACGAGGGCAATCTTCCAGCGAAATATAAACAAATAAAAATGGCACCACCCATTGCCAGCAGAGGAGTACAGTCTGCAAATCGGGAGCATTCAGAACGAGCTCCTCACTGGCGCCATCCCTGTTGAAAGGTAATACAGAAATCTAGATGTTGCAACTGAGGTGAGGAGATTGTTGAGCGTTTATTTTGAGCTGGGAGAAAACCACTGCGTGTTTGGTTCATTGCTTTTGAGCAAGCGCTGCATGTGTTTGAGCAAGCACTGCGTGTATCTTCTTTGCCTTGCAGTTTGAAAACGTATAGAAGTTAGCATAACACCGGCGAAGAATTTTATCTGCCTTCATTTGCTACAGCAGTAAAGGAACCGTTTGGTTTGACATTGCCTTTGTAGACATGGACTTTATATTTGGCATTTATAGTATTCTGAGAAAAAACAAGCGTTAATTGAACTTCCACAAAACCTTAATAGAAAAGAAATTTGCTCAGCACTGATTTTGGAGAAAAATCTCATCTCTTAGTGGACCCGATAAAAAATGAAGGTATAAATAAAACTGTTGCGTGCCGCAATCAGTGAAGTTGAGATAAGTCTCAGAAATAAAGTCCATAAACTTTTTAAGTGTCATTTTATAAGTTTTAACAGTTTTGCGCATTTTTTCTGTTTTTTGTTGAAGACCTGAATCAGCGATATAAAAATCCATAGAGATCTTATGTATCAACAATTTTAAAATTCGCGTTCAGAACGAAACAAAAACATGACCACTGAACAGATAACATAACGCCACAAAGGTCTGGTGAAAAAACGTCGGTAGAGGGCGCAAAAGTTCGGTCAAGCCATCGACACTGGTCACAAGCAAATATGGTGACGTTATGAGCAAATACAAATGTGGACCTGCTTGCGCACAACTCCGACTTGTCAGTCACTGCTTATCTGGCAGCTGCGTCAAAGCGTTCTCTGGTGTAACCTAACAATAGAAGCATTTGGAGATGAATCTTCATTTCGTTTTGTCGTACATCCGGTTGCCAGACAAAACGCTCCTATCCACTTATTAAAAATCGCACGCAATTTGACGGCAGCGACAGAAAACACTTCAACTGCTTTTAAAGATGGTGACATGAAAAAAAAACGTGAATACGTCACCTTCACCAGCCTGATCGATTTTTCCGGACTTAGGTACTCATCAAAAACTAGTTGAATCTAGCGCAATCTTGAACGACTAAATTGCATGTACTTCAAACGAAATTGAACAATCTGATGTATTTGATCGCGCATGATCGCGCTGTTTGTTTTCCATGCATCAGCCATGAATATAACGTCTCGCAGTCTTTCCGCTCTGCACGGCTTTGCAGCGACAGTGAACCATTTTTGCCTGAAATTTACTGGTCAGCCTAGAGTGCAGTCATGGGCGTCGGAAGGATTTTTTTCCAGGGAAGGGGGCGTTAGTGGATTTTTTCAGGGGTAACCAAAAGGATTTTTCCACGGAGGTTATACCTGGTGAAATTTCGTTTTTCCCATTCGAAACGATGAAAATAACCTTTTTTGCCTAAAATTTCATAAGAAATGTTATATTTCAAAAACCAGGGTGGTCCCCTGTCCCCTTCCAGCGCCCGTTATTGCAGTTCGTCAACACTCACCCGGTATTATGCCATTTGGTGGTGGTTGGTGATGAGCTCGATGATCGGTTGACTGCACTTTCACCTTTGTTATATAATAATGCCACCAATAGACCGTTCTTCACGGCTGGCGGTTCTAACGAAGTAATGAAATCAAAATCATTTGCGAAGGGGAGAGATGCTTTCTCAGACACCATAGGTGTTGTGTTATGCTATCGTGAAATATTTCAGCTGAGCCACTTGCAGACGATTATTTGATAAAAATGCGACAAGCACTATACTTCAAGCGCAATACTCTCACGAAAAATACATTTTATTGTTTGAAAGCGCCAAGTTCGAAAACGCAACAAATTTCGAACTCTAGAAAACCAACGGTCATACAAGTCTTTGGCATTGTGTAGTTTATTAAATAGTTTAATTCATAACGCCTGCAGTCTCTTCCCTGGTGAGAAATTTAATACAAACATTCATTCGAACTATAGTTAAAACTAAGGTTCGCAAAGCAAAATGGAGGACACCCCCGTGGGAGGATTATGGAAAACGTCTGCAATTTCATTCTTTCCGCCCGAGACACATCAAACATGACCTGTAATTTGCGCAGCACATGCTCATTTTCCGTTCTTTGGTCATACTTTATGCCCGGGGTTTGTGCATGAATGTTTCGTTTAATTTTTGGATTGCTAGCTGGCTGCTTACCTTCACAACGTGATTGGGTTTTTGCAATCGACGTTGCTTAAGTGTATGAGCAACTCTCATTTGTTCTGTGATACTTGTAAGTGGGACCGCGGTGGAAAGTTTTGGTTTTCCTAACTTTAATGCCGAAACCTCTCTTTATGCGTTTTCAAAGAATGGTAAAAAAGTGTTTGAAAATGTCTGTCGCAACAAATTTATTGTTCGCAAAATTATTTAAATGTTGTTGCAATACATATAACCTGACGCTTAGCTGTAAAAGCTGAACAATTTTATTAGGACGTCCACGCACAGAATTCCCAAAACCAGTGGTCCTCTTGGGGCACACTGGGGCGGGGTGCCAATTCCTACATAATATTTCGTTAAAATTTTGTAAAATACTCAATAAACGTTCTAAAGTATTGAATTTTTTAACTGCATTCATGAGTTTTCATAAGCACTTCGATGGCCTTGATTTAATCTTTCCGATATTTTGCCGAAAACAATAATTCCATTGTGATTTTTTGAGGGGGGCCTATCATTTCGAGCCCCTAACTCTTCAAAAGAATATCTAATCTATTTTAATATGCAGGAATTTTAAATAATGTAAAAAAGTTTACCTGAGCACACGAAAGGAGCAGACGGATAATTCACATAAAATACGTATAGGTAGCTTCGGCCATAATCAAAACATTTTTAATTTGATGTAGTTATAGCATGTGATTTACAAACCTAATAAAGCACAAGCTCAAAAGTCAAAAATTTTCAACGAACTTTTACCGTTGTTACGCGAGGAAAGACTGCCACCTGATAATATTTGCAGAACCTAATAAAGACATGCTAAAAAACAATGGTATACTTAAAATAAGAAAGCTTCAACATCACTATAATTCATCAGCACATTTCGAATGCTTTGTACATTTCACGCTTTTCATAACGATTCCTACGCATTTTTGACTTCACAATGGATAAATAATCCATTCTTGAAACTGTTATACATCATAATGAAATAATAGACAGTTAAACTACTGTCTGACCTCGCCTGCACGCTTTAAAGCAAACCCTCTCCACACTGCACCAACATAATGCCGCAGTTATTCGGCTTCCAACCCACACGGTACACTTCAAATCCTCCCTTGCAAAACGTCAAGTTTTAACAGACAAATTTACTGAGCGCTCCAACCCTTTTGACTTCACTGTGAGAAAAGGGATCGATTGACATACTTCGCATTCCAGGAGGTCAGCAGACAATAGAAACATACCTCGAGTTTTTTCTCAGCCCACATTTTTGCAAAACTTTTTCCATTCCACGCGGTTCACCCACGCTTAAGCACTTTGTTGACACTAGCTCTTTTGTCAGATCCAATAACTCCATACATGTGCGGTTAACCGCAGGCCACGCTCGCTATTCTGGCTAGAAAATGTTATTTAATCAGCAGTCGGGAGGAACGCGAGCGAACGGCGTCCCCACCTCTTTTGAAGGGAGAATGTGGAGCGAAAAAAATTGCCGCCTTTTTTGTGTATTTTCTTGTGAACCATTGAACAGAAAAAATCCAAGGTGTGCGTGCTGTCCGCAGCAAATCACATCCCCGATTTTGAAAAGGTTCCCGCATTTTTGGGTACAACATCACGGTTTACTTCTTCACGCAAATTTGACAAAAGGTTTGCATTGAGAATGATTTGCTAAGTTCAGTAGGTACGGAGCCGGCGAGCGACAGACAATCTTCAAAATTGGTTTAGCGTTGGCGACACAGCGCACTTGCTGCCTCGACGCATCTCTGTCAGAGAATTATTCCAATCACACCAGCAGCCATCATTCAGTATTTTCGCATAGCGCACAGTGCAGGCCAATATTGTTTAGCTTCCAAACACCATTTCTTAAAGTTTCTTTTATGCCTACTCTACAGTCCTGGTCAGTCGGTGCTTTGAAAATGTTGAGGTCATCTCTACTTGAACGATGTTTTAATCGGCTGCTTGACCAGCAGTGATAGCAGGAATTAGGACGCGCTTACAAAGGAGAATTCAAGGCGCAAACAACAAGATACGTATTCATTCCTTATACATTAGTTGGAAGGAAATGTTAAACAAAACCGCTCGTGGAGTACAGGAGAAATTTTTCCACCACGCAGCGGTTGTTCCAGACGTTGCCGCCAACAGGGCTGTCGGATGAGTTGTTGGATCAAGAGTAACATAATATCAGTTTTCTGTTTGTAAGTTGGAAACTTACAAAAGTTAACTGGTAAAGTACAGCTCATCTGGAAAGTTTCTACCTCTGGAGGGCGTTGACGCGTAACCCTGGATCAGACATCTGCAAGCTTCACGTGAACACGTAAGCAAAAAGCTACACAAAAAGCGTGGAAAGAAGGTCGTCGGCCAAACGGCAATTGGATCTCGCACCGCGATACGGTTCGTTGGGTCTGTTTGATTGGAGTCACTTGTCCAAATATAGTAACTTTCTACGTCGCAGGCTTCTGTATGACACAATAAGCCCAGTGCTATTGAGGTTTGTTTGTTCGTTGTAACGTGGTCTTAACTTTAAGCACCCTATTACACAAGCCATTGTCACGCAAAATACAATTCCACGTGACACCAATCAACCAAATGTGTGTACTACTATTTGAAAACGTTTACGTAATCTTATATTGTTGTAAAATTTACAGTATGTAACATTTTGAGATTTCAATTTCTTGTACCGGTCCGTGGTACAGCAATGCTTCGTCACTTTTATCATTTGGTCACACCTAGTCCAATAAGGCATTAAAACTCATAACTGGCAAACGTGATTTCTGCTCTCAGCGATGCTTTACTTAAGTGTGCAATATACTCTTTCTACGTGGATTTATAGCGGATCGCATGGTGCGGGTTTGTGACTCCTTGAAATAACAACAGCATCCGAACGCAAGACACATTCTCATCAGCCCATAACCGCTGCCGAGTAATTTAAGAAAATTGATTCTTCACAGATATCCCGTGAAAAAAGATTTACACTTGTTTGCAAATTAATCAAGAAATGGTTTGGAAAAAGGCATGTTCGTATGAAATTGCTGAATTTAGCTTATGATGCTCAACACAAATTAGGTTGTGCCGATGCTACTTTCACCCAAAAACGATTTTGGGCTTTGCTGGTGAAATCGCAAAGGTCAAAACAGTGACGCATGGAGATCGAGCAAAAAGCGTTTTTTTGTTTTTTTTAGTTTGAGAACCACAAAAAAGCACGAGTTTTGGATTCAGTTTTACAGGCCGTTCTCACGCAGTCTCATCAGTTTATCGGCTATTCGCTGTAGAAATGTCCCGTGACTTCGACTCGTTAGAGATGGTGCTTAGCCTTACAAGAAGGGTTGCCATATTTTCATCGTCAAAAACGACGGCACATTTTTGATGAAGGTTATTAATATACACATAACAAAGGTTTTAGCATATGCTTCTACCTTTAAAATCAGCGTATATTTCTTCAAGAATCAAGTTGCATGAGTGTAAATTTCATTTTAACTGTTCAACCTGAAGACATTTGGGCTTTTTAAACGTCTTCTGAGGACTAAGTGTTTCTCATTAGAGAAGAGGACGTATGGGAACCCAACTTACAAACGAACAGCTTTTTTCCTTGCTGAACGGGAATAGCCTGCAGAGACAGTTGTTAAAGAAATCGGCCTTGCTGCAAGCAGGTGTGCTGCGTCCATCGAAAGCTCCAATGCTTGCATTTGAAAGTTGGGAATACTCAGAAACGTATTTACAACCTATTTGAAACGATTTACAGAACAATATATATCGAAAGGAATCCTTTCACTGCCAAGAATCAGGCAGGCACTATATATCCTAACACAGCATATATTTCGCCTACGGAGTAGGCATCTTCATCTCAGCGAAGTTCATACAACTGTTGGATCAAACAAAAACTACAAGCAGTATAAACACATAAACACTATAGTATGGCTAAACAGCTAAGCATAAGTAATTCACGAGAATGCATAATCACCTGCCCATCTTATTGAGAATTGTAAGAACACAGAACAAACAATAACGCCTCTCTAACAAAACGACAAAAGAAGAATGAAGCCGAAGGAGAATAGAACACGTGAACAAAGACGCATTCAGCGTGGATGGATTAACTAAAAGAAAAAAATCCACACCACTTATCAATGAGGAACCGAACGAATTAACACAAAATTGACGCGTTACTTAAAAGTAACACATTTGATTGCAGGCATGTAAAACAAGCTCTCAAGGGTATAGTGACGTAACAAACAAGCAAATAGCAGTGCAGTAGAATAGACTTCAGAAGATTAAGCAAGTAGCAAATGTAGCTTCCCAGCTAAAACAGTACGTTCAGGAGCTCAAAATATGGTCCAGATTGAATCCATGAAGCTCGAAGTCACAGGCCAACACCGACGCTCTGCGAAGGGCCCTGATTAAATGATGTTGTGATCAAATTGTCTTCTATGGGTTCCGTTGGGTCGTAGGTATTCGCAGAACGCTTTCCAATCGTAAGACAGAACAATATGCAACAAAATTGCAAAAATTTTCCAGTGAGTATTTAAAACAGAGCTTGAAAGTGTAAAGTCTCGCATACAAGTTTTAGTTGTTTATGCCTTCTCAAACTAGGGCTGCCACGCTTTTTCAAGGACCTCCTTAACTTCAGTCTGAAAAAATTATATTTCCTTCCTTGAACCCGTCCATTAACGCCGAGCACGAAGCTGGACAGGCCGCAAGCATCGTTTTTACAAGTTTTCGGTAGTGCCCATCCGCTATTCGAACCCCGAATACCAGTTTAGCACACGCTCTATTCCACCAAGCCACTTAGTCGGTCCACCAGTTGTTAATTTTCAGTAATTTTGACGCAAAACTTTCTCAAAATCAATTGATGATAGTCGGTGAGGTATCAGTATCTCATGTTTTAAAAATGTACCGAAACTACTTCTAAATTGGGATGTATACAGCATTAGAAAACAACCTTTTGCATGACAAAAAATGGAGCTTCTACAAGGAGCATCGGCATTTTAGACCATGGGTTCCCAACCTTTGTCTTACCATGTACCCCTTCAGCATTTCAACAGGTAAGTATGTACCCCTTCAGCATTTTGACGGATGTACATGTACCCCTAAGATATCCTGTGACAATACATTTTATCATGGTTATTTATTGATATATTTAACAACAAGCATATAATGATTTTTGAAAAGAATATTCATTAATATATGCGTAAATATTTGGAAATAAATCATATGCAAATATATTTTGCTCTTCTGTTGATAACCTTAAATGTACCAGTCGGATAGGCAAATGTGACCCTGGGGATACATGTACCCCAGGTTGGGAACCCCTGTTTTAGACCTATAGCCCATTGGTTGGCCAACTCCTCTCTGGCAAAATCACTGCCCTTGTTAAACTGTTGCAGAAGTACAGCAACTAGGATCTTCATTACGAGTAATTAAATCAGTTCCAATAAAATTCTTGTTAATAAGTTAAAGTGATGTGAAATATTCCGTCAAAGTCAAATTTTATTTTCATTAAAACTCTGTTTTTGTACATAGGCACGTCACAAAACCAATGTTGTCCTGCAATCGCCGCCGTATCATTTGAGTCGATCTTTCTGATATAACTCAGACAAATTTGACTTCGGGCATGCATTGAGCGACTAGTTTATGGTTTCATCATCTAAAACTGCCAGACTGTATGCCCCATTAGGAGGAGGGTGTTTGGGGCACTCCAGGACAGTATGATCTGCGGTTTGTTCCTCAGCGCCAGACTCACAGGACCCTGCTGGACCCCATGTATAAATGCTGAAGTTGAACTGTCTAACAGGAAGGTGGTGGCCTAATCCATGCTGGTCTTGTAAGGAACAATCCGGCAGAGTTGGAACTGACATCGGTTACGAAATCACTGAGTCTGTTCAGGTGGCCAGAGTCACATTTTCAGACTCCGACTCCGCTTCTGTTCCAAAATTTTTGAACCCGTATCCGGCTCAGAAATTTTTTTGAATTTGAGAATCCGACTCCTTTTCAAACTCCGCAAACCATCAATGCAACCGAAATTCGGCAGCGTTTGTGCTTAAACAGTGGCATTTATAAAATCTACGCGGACTCCTGCTATTGCTGAAAATGAAAAGTGACTCCAGATCCGGGTCCGCTTTTCAAAAAACTTTTCACTCCGGTACCGGATCCGGATCCGATAAAATGCAGAATCCTTCCGGGGTCGACCACAGCACTCCGGATCCATGGCCACGTCTGGTCTGGCGTGCCTTCGGCCAATTCCGTCTTCTACATTTGCACATCGCTGCCGTCGATGAAATTCGATGTGCAGCATGTACAAACGGCTATCCTGACAGTAGATGACGCGGCATTTCATCAGGTGGGTGGTGAGTGGGGAGTGGAGCAGGTGTCCAGCCTTCGAAGCGCGGTATGTAAGAGACAATGATAAGATCTTTTGCAAAGAAGTTTGGATGCCTCTCATGACCGGAAGATTGTTCGATGGTGTAGGACGGAGGCATCCAGTCACAGTTCGCAGTGCGTCGTTGATGGTTGAATCCATCAAGCGGTTGTGCGCGCCGTAGGCGTAGCCAGGGCCCTACGGGTCCATGATCCCACCAATCTTTAGCATATCTAAAAATGCGCTTTGAAAGGTGGTATCCCAGACAAAATACTGTTGCTCTCCTAAAATCAAACATTTTGGCCCCCCTGAAATGTTGGTCTGGCTACGCCACTGGTGTGCACTTTGACACCAATCATGAGCGCAGTACTGCCGTTGAGTGGACGAAGGTTAAATGTGTCTGTGGGGAGCGTTGCTGCTCCAACGTCACCTGCGCTTACTGCCAAAATCAAATTCGTCATTTGTCGAATGTTTGTCCGGAGAAGATTTGTTTGCTCATGAGATGCTCACCCTGCTACTGACTTTTTTACCACCTCACACCCCCGAGCAGCAAGTTCGCAAACTTTGCCCTTACCACAAAATGTATCGTTGGTGATCGCATCGAACATAAAACAGAATAGCAAAACTAGGTGTTGCTGACGCTGTTACACGAAACGATGTTGCACGAAATGGAATACTGACACACGAAACGCTTCAGTATTGTGCAAATTACGGAAGAAAGATAAACAGCATTTCAAAAGACTTACATTTTACAAAATGCATCAAATTGATTGGTTTCATCTACCTGCCGATCACCTAACTTTCCTCATTGATCAATAAACAAACGGGGTTCTCATGCCAGGTTTACCGTCACCAACGCAGAAATAAAAATATAAAGCTTTGTGTTGAGCTCTTCAATTTTCGCCACCGGTGCTCTGGTGTAGCACTGTTATTTACGGAAAAATATCTCAGTGATGGAAAAATTCATGGACAACATCCATTTGGCTTTTCACAAAAACAACAAGTACAAAGGCGTAACGCAGAAGCTGTTTTGCAAATTTTACCGGTCCAAACCAATGCTGTGAGATTACTTGCCACTTGTCGTCTGTAATGTCACAAAAATGTCATTTTGTTTATTAAACCGCTTCACATTTTTAAAAGGTCACATTGTTATGGCTCGTCGATGGTCCACAACAACAAAGTAAGTTTAACTTTTATCGCAACTTACGTAACATCAGACCTGAACAAACCCAGCAGAATCATGCGTAAACAATGTTATCCCAGAAACCTGCTAAAGCTGCAAACCATTGGCAATCAAATCAACCTAACCTCAGCGTAATTGCGTCGCGCCCGTCTAGACAACCAAGGCCTGGAGAGAATAATTCTCACGGCGTAGCTACACACGTTTGCCGCAGTGGTAGGTGTGGCAAGCGTTTGTTTTGCACCCGAGACCAAAGACTCCATTGGGCTGCCCTCGAGCGAAACGTCTCATCAGCAATTGACTCGCGTCCGTACGTCTCAGGTGATACGCTGACGCAAGGCCGCTTTGTGCGACAGGGAAGAGAAACCACACGACGCGAGAGTGAGTGAGCGCGCTCTTGTTCAAGAGCTATTTTCTTCGCAGGGTAAATGCTTTGCACACGGCTCGAAGAAGTTCAGCGATCGGCGTGGCAAAGATGGGGTAGCAAAGAGATGTAAAAAGGATTACGCGTTACCTTTCTCCTTATGGGGCGTCGCTTTTGGCAAGATTCTCACTGACTTCATCTGGGTTTATGTTCAAATTAACATTTATATATTAAGTAACTTTGCGAATGGTAACTCGAGCAGCGTTTGAATGATATTCAGTAGTTCTCAAAATTTTGTTGATTTTATCGCTGACTGGCAATACAGTGCTGCCAAAATGCGACAAAGCCAAGCGTGCAAAGCGGATGTGTAATCTACGACAACTGGAACAGTTGCCACTTACCGTTAACAGGATGACCACATGCAACACCAGGTCGAAACATAAATCATGCCCTCTGCTGAGATAGTTAAGGTCAATTGTCCTCACCCAAGCAGGGCTAAGCAGTGCGCTTGCAAAATATTTGATGTCTAGCAATCGATGCGCACTGGTAAACTGTACACAGGAAAAGTTTCATTATGCTTGCGGTAACGCAGGTACTTCGCAAATTGGCAACGGGAACATAAACGAAACTCAAGCAAACACCAGTCATTCGAATAGTGCAGCATGTAAATGAAACCCATGAAAGCGTTGCTAAAAATGAGCGAATTCATTTTAAACCCGAATAGCGTGATTATTGGGTTTTATTTTCTACCTGACTCAAAAAGTTATGTGCGAAAGCTCTAGGTTTGTTACAAGCTTGCGAGGAATCAGCCGTCTGGGCTCGGCTTTGTTCGCTTTGCTATGATTCAAACTTGCACATATCTCTATTGAAGTAACTCAATTATGTGGCGAACTCCGTCAAGGCGACTGAGTTGAATCCATCGGCAAGAACTTTGCGTACGAATTCAACTCAGTCGTCTTGGTAAAGACTATAGTTACTTAGAAACTTATACGTGGAAACTGAGCCCGGTCGGAGTTCGCCATATAATTTGTTTTGTAAGATCGACATCCCTTTGCTTGGAATCGCTTTTACGCTGAACTCCCGAGGATCTATTCGTGACTAGTATAAACAACAAGAACTCTGTAGACTATTTCGGTATCGATCGAAAGGAATCCTTCCAAAGCAATTGGTCAGACACCTTGTATTACTGAGAATATATTTCGCCTACTGAGCAGGCATGCCCAGCTCTTATTCAAACAGAATATGTAGGCTACTTGATTTCATTTATGTCCTTCACATACAGTAGGCTACTTGCGATTTAAACTCCTTCATGTTCACAGGATCATTTTGAGGCTGATAGCCTTGTTGTTTATATTTCGTTAGTTGATGATAACTTGTTTTTAGTATTTTCACTGCAGCGGCTTTGTTTAAGAAAACTCTCTCGTTGGTAGCAGCACAACAGCCTCGAGCATTGTAATTTCAATACACAAATGACATTTGCAAAAGGTCAGAACTCAAATTCCAAGGTCAACGCACCTGAGTAAGGGCCTCTGACAATTGTAAACCATAAGGGAAAAGTCAATGGCCACTTGGCCAGAAACACCAGAAAGACTGTTTGCACAGAAACGGCAACAAATTTGCTTTGCCGCATTTGCACAATGGACACAGCCGACGTTTTTACTGTGTTAAGCAGGGATTAGGAAATGCTTGCTCCGTGACGTTAAAAAATCTCGCCAGTTACATCTTTTCATTTTTGAGTCTGGCCGTTCAGTCACCCTGTACGTTTGTCAGTAACCAAAGGGCAATCGAAGTTTGTTTTATTTTCTGACAATTTCGTTGCGAAACTGGAGAGGTAAGGAAGCGGAAAAGGCTTCTAACGTGGGCTGATTGCCTCTGCGAGAGCTTTCCCCACCAGACGTGTTTGTGCAGATCTTAAGCTGGACGTTAGCGCTTGCACGTAGCTTGATTGACATGCAAGAGTTTTTTCTGCGGTTAGCTAAACGTATTTTTCCGAAAAAATCCGTGTTATCATGTTTTGACAGCCGCCAGATTTACCATGAGGTTTCTCGGTAAGCAAATTCAGCATTTTTGCCATTAATCTTAAGCGGCACGTCTCGGCTCCGTGAAATCAGTTCTTAGCACATCGTACAACCAGTGTTGGCTGTAACTCTACGCTGCTTTTTCTTCCCTCTGTGGAGCGTAGCTAATAAAAATCTTGGTTAACAATTACAGCAAGTGACTCATGCCGTGTGAACTGCGCAATAAATGCAAACAAAAAAGCAAATCCACATTTTGCTTTTTTAATTTGCTAAATTGCCTTGGTGCAGAATTGCAATCCAAAATTTCAGTGTTTTAAAAGCGTTGCCACCCTTGCACTTAAACTACTTTTTAATATTGCCATACAAAAAAGAAACTAGCAAAATATCTGCTCAAGCAAGCGCCAAACCTATTTTTCCGTTTGCTGAAGCAGGTGCAAACCAGTGTGAAAATAAATTCACAAGACACAATTTCTTCAAATCGATTTTTTCTGACTTACTTTTCAATTGATCGCATGGCAAGTAGAAAATATCTCAAGCATCAGCTTTTTTAAACTGGTGGACAATGGCGCTGCTTAGTCTTAGCGTGATATTACTGCAAATTCAACCCCTAAGTCATTTATAGGTTAGGTTGAGGGAAATGTGTGTAGAAAGAATCACGATTTCGAATTTGAGATCTTTGCCAAAATTCAGCTGCATTTCATCCATCAAAATTGGCCATAACAAATAATTTAGAAGCTGTGTTAGTCTACGTGAACTTATGTGTTGTCAAGCTTTCAGCTCAAGTGGCCACTTTTACAGGGCATGCTGAATCAGTTGGTTAGAGGTGCTCTGCAACGATTCAAAGCAAACGTTCTTCAACGCGCAAACCAGCTTGGTGAAATCTTCTGCCTTCTCCCGCCACTGCAAAAGTCGCCCCCATGCCAACCGACCTACGCATGTCTAATGAGTTTTCCACCGCGAAAACGAAAACAAAAACAAGCGCGAAATCTTGTTTGTTTGTTCTTTTGTGGTGCTCGTTCGCTCCCACGGGTGTGCTCCACTGCGGAGGTGAACAGGCGCTTTCCTCCGAAGCACTTCGACAAAAAAAACTTCATATTGGCGCCAACACAAGGTTCTGTTCCGGTGGGCTGATCAGCAAACTGGCAAACTCGATAGAAATCCGTTACTTTGCTGAAGCCCGTTCAAGAATTAGCAACAGCAGGCCCTTACTCGAAAGATCGGTCAGAAGCAAGCAAGCCATTCAAGAATGCGAGGTCTCACAATGCAAGCGCTATTCTACTGCAGCTCGGGCGGTTAGTGGTGACCTGTTATTATTTCAAGATTGTCTGAAATTAATAGCTAGTGTGATTGCCCTGCGCTTCAAAACAGTCTTGTTTTGCTGCAGATTTTGCAAATCCTGCCTGAGCTATCTCGGACAACTATTAAATTGCTGTTCTCGCTCGTTTGTCAAAGTGCATTGCTTTTCTAAGCGCGGCCTGAAGGCAAAGAAATTATTTTGTCGACGTTCAGAATCTTTGTCGCTTTCGACAGCAAGCTGTCTGATCTATCGACATGTGGATGTACGTGCTATTTTCTTCCGTACGAATGTTATTAAGTTAATCCACAAACAGTTGTGTAACTGTGTGAAGATCACACTAGAGTAAGCACGTGACTTGACCCAATCAAGTGTTTCCCACAGAGCAAAAAATGCACGTTTGTAAACAAAAATGTTGCTTGATTTTTAACAGCCACTACATCAAAACAATTTTAGGTTGTTTGTGAAAGATATGTATATATAAGAGGCCAAGGTAGCACATGCGCCGGATAGAGTTGGAAACGTCTTGTTTGGTGCCTCATATCCTCGCATGCAACAACGAAAGGAAGACGTTTCAACCCCCACTACAAGTTGTGAAATAGGAGTTTGTTTAAACCTGGTATAGGTGTTGCAGGATAGAAATTGTGAGTAACACCTAAGGTCACAAAATCTGTTAAAGGGATGTTGCATATTTCTATGAGCTTGTTGGTGCAATGCGGGAAACTGTGTTTTTTAAATTTATAATAACTTTTATTACATTGTATTTCTCCGTCTAGCTTGTGCTGTTATAAAGACTGTTAACCATAGATGAAAGTTTGATCTTTTCATACAAAGGCTTATCCTATTCGAACGAACAATTACTTTTCATTCTTTCTCGACCTTTGTCTCGCTTCAGAACACCTCAGTTTTAATGTCCAATTTTTATTATTAATGTGCTCAACTGTGTTTTTTTATTTGATTGATAGGGGCTTATTTCCAGCTGTTTCAATATGTACATCGTGCTAGCAGAAATTGTTTTTGCTATTCCAAGCATAGGTCGATTTTCATGGTATTTACTAGTGTGTACGTACTTTTTCTAAAATGTAGCACAGAAAATAAGTTTGCTTAAATTGTCAAAGCACTATTTTAAAGCAATACTAACAACCAGCGTGAATTGAACAGGTCGCAGTTTCCTTTTACCTAGTCGAACATGACAAAATACTCCAGCTTCATCTGCAGCTGTAGGATGTCAGCGCTGCAACCTGATGAATTACTGAAGTTTCAACACTGTTGCTGCATTATTCACAGTCAAACATTTTTTGAAACAAAAAGCTGCATAGACAAATGTTCTGATAATATGCCAGGAAACATTTTCACTTTTGACACCTCTAATCTGAATTTGAGGCAAAGCTCCTCTCATTTTTTTGCAATTTTTTGCTGTGGAGTCAAAGCAGTCGAAATGTCATTGAGTCGCTGAAGATATGATTCTGAAGCATAGTTTAGTGGTTTTTGCTGGAAACCGTTAATTTCATGTTACCTGTTTTATTTGTAAGCAACGTTCAATTAGAGTTTGCTTGGTTATCAGTTCTGTCGGACTAGAGAAAGCGTTCTCAATACTTTTGTAACCACAACAGTTTTAATGCGCCAACCAGGAAGAAGGAAAAAAGCTGACGAAAACCTACTCTAAAAATCCCTAGGGATGAATCATGCCAACCACATCCTTCAGTTTTTTACTATATAATAAAAAGAGAACTACTGACTTCAACAACAAAAAAAAGCAGTCACGCGAACAATCCGAACATCTTTTTTAAACCAAAGTGTTCAGTTTGGTGTTCAGCGGCACAAGCTATATTTTTGATTAACGATTGGCTTCACCCATAATACACCACTTGGATTAGTTGTTAAAACCTTCACAGATATTAACATTTAAACTGTAGGTGTGAGCAATACTTGATGTAAAGTGAATACAGATTGCACGGCGGTGCTTGTTAATTCTCGTCTTTTGCCTGTTTCGCTGTAAAGTTCGAGTATTAAAATCAATATTGGCCTGGATCGAGTGTATAAAATGTTATGATTGCTTTAAAAATGTTTTTGCTGAATCTACCAATACGTGTGTTGTAGCTCTTTGCTGATACAAGCTACTCAGATTTCATTTTATAAGCCTATGATATTTTCAGAATAAGGATAAGCTTCGCTTCGTGCAAAGACTGGGCCAGCTTGATTTTCAAGTTTGTCTTGTTGGACAGTATTAGCAATATCAGAAAGCAATTGAAAATAGCACACGCTACTATTGTTTGGCTTTTCTTCATCTGGAACAGTTGCATATATGTAACCTGTTATACCATACTGTGTCTGAACTGAGAGCTGCAGCCTGCAGATCATAATACCACAGCGCACGTCAGGCGCGGAGTTTTCCGTCAAGCCTTGTCGTCGTAATTGACCTTGATGTAACCTTTCAGTGAGAATTTCGACGGCATGGTTAGTTTTCTCGTCTGCTTTCTTCGTTTTCGTTTCTCAGTGACGTTGACGTAAAACGTCGCTATGCTTGAATTGCTGCGTCAATGCGTAAGCTCTTGACGCAAATACGTCCATTCGCGCTTCACTTGTTGCTCGTCCTGTAATTCCCTGCGGCTGTGGTTTTTTAAAAAGCTGTTTGAAAAATTCGATAACGGCGAATGATGCGTTAATCGTAATGTTTTGTAAATGCAAATAAAGTTTTGACGCAGGTGGAAAAATACAAAAACTATTTTGCTTGTTCAATATGCTAATTAAAAAATGTGGAAGAGATTTGATTTTTGATGTGACTTTAACTCAGTTGCTCACTTGCATATTTTCCTAAACCAACCACGGAAAATTCCAAATTTCTGTCTTCCTTAATTTTATGCATCCTTTTTATTTTGTTCACTTTATGCATTTGGTTGTTGATTTTGTTCGTCGCAAGCTGCAGATTATATTTCGTTTTTTAACCTGCAGAATGGCAAATATACGAAATAGTTTTTGCGACATGCAGTTTATGATTTTATTGATTGGAGAAAGTAACTCTTTGTTCTGTAACGGTTTTATATAAATGATTGTGAGGAGGACTCTTGCAATTATAAGTGATTCCCGTTTACTGGTTCGTCTTCAAGCAATGTAATGTTTATTACTTTTGCTGTTGCTATAGATAAAAGAAAACACAACTTGTTGGTGGTACTCATGTCACAGAGAGCTATTTTTGTATCACCTCACCACACTTATATCGCTTAACAAATGTCTAATAAAAGACGAAGAATGCGTTTTATTCCAAAGCTTGTTAACGCGCGAGCAAAGCGTCGATCCCTGGGTATGGAGAAGTTGTCCACCCTGCCATTCTCAAGCGTGTGACGTCCTCTCGTTTTGTGAGCGTAACCATAGCGTAGACGTACGTCACGCACTGACGAGAGCGTGTCGGGAAAAAGGCACGTGCCATTTTTGCAGCTCATATATAAACCCAGTCCTCTCTCTCTCAGCAGATGAAGCGTCAACTCAACAAGTTCAATAATGCCAGGGATGAATCATCAGCACGCAAAAGCGTAGGCAGAGCCAGAATTTATTGTATTTCAGTTTAGGAATTTGTTTTTTCGAATTTGATTGCGAGCGGCATACTCTAAGCCGTCAGGTGTCGCAAAAGAGCAAATAGTTTTCTTGTTCGTGAAGAGTGAAAAAAGCAAGGCATTAAATTATAATGTCAATCAGAAAATAATAACCAAAGTAACCAACGTGCTTGTCAAACGCAGATCGCAAGAAATAGCTATTGTTTTGAGCTGAGAATTTCTGATCAATTGCAAGTGAAATCACTGTCCATATCTGCCCAACACCGCCGTCATCGAGATAGTCCTCGAAATATTTGTTTGTTTATACAACAGGAGTTGGGATGTATCAGGATTTCAATCCGGTCTATGGCAACACTTGCCCTGCCAGCCAACCGAGCTTTGATAGTGACGATGGTTTGATGAATCCGCAAATAAATCAGGTAAGAAATCAGCCTGTTCCTCCGCCTATAGAATATTGGAGATCTAAAAGTACAGCGACCGGTTCGTATGCGTTTGGGCAATGTCATGATCTCCCGCTATAAGTCACTGCACGTTAAGAGTGCTTGCACAGTAACAAAACTAAGTTCGTTTCAAACAAATTGTAATCTCGCTTGCATTGCAACAGGTAAGGTATGGAATTAAAACATGGATCACTATATCTCGATTTTGCACTCAGTTACACGCTTTACATTCGACTTTTAAATCTCAGAAGTAGTCAACTCAGATTTTCTACACGCTTACTGCGCGGGATACTTTTTTCTACAAAATCAACGAATGACTGTAAACACGTTTTTGATTTGAAATAAATTCGGGTATCATACATATTTAACCTTTTTCGAAACAACTAAGAAAATATAAAAGTTTTAGATCACTTGTTTTTTTGTTTAATTTCAAATTTACTAACCAACAAGCGCAGGGGTAATGAAAAGGTTTGTTAGAACAAGTTTATTAAGCGTTTCAAGATAATAACCCGCTCATGTGAAAGGCGAAAAACTGATAGGTCATGCTGAAACAGCTTTTTAGTTCACGAGTCACAGAAATCAAATCAGCGGTGATTTTCAATGTTTATCAGACCATTAACTCGCCAATGCTTTAATTAGACGCGTGCACTTTTATTAGGTACAACGCATTTATCTTGATCAGACGATGTTACATTGTTATTTTCTACGCATCGAATTAGCGTACAATTAAAGTTATTTTCCATTTTTCACCTACTTACCTGCCTGGTGCAAACACACTTTAATTGGCAAAGCTCACATAGAAACGCAAGCTAGAAATGCAATTTTCGGTAAAAATGTCTGCAAAACATCATGCGTTGCATTTATGGAGCATAGGTAACGGGATTTTTAGAGGTTTGATCAATTCGCCACTGGTTTCACCTTGCCCACAACGGGCTGTTGTTTTGAATGTTGGCAGTCACACCCGATTTGTGAAATCACTTCAAGGCACTCTGCGTCACACAAGTAGGTTTTTTACGCTATTCCCTGGAGGGTCGGAAAAATTACGCTTTAGATAATAGCGGTGATTAGGCATTAGTTGTCTATACGGAACGTCTAAGAAGTGGGTGGCGGGTAATGGATATTTGTTCTTTGTAACTTATCAGTTGCAGCTGGTTTTCATAGTTTACCAGTTGATTTTAAGCATTGAGGCATGAGCAGACGGTAACCATTCGCACATCTTGTCACATGAAATCACAGTCACATTGCATGTATATAACAAGCTACCTCACGTACGTGAAAAACGTTTGGCATGTGATTCTACGAAATACCCTACTAGTTTCCAACGGGCTACATTTAGGATTTCCTTTTCCGTCATTCTTTAAAAGAAGTACTGCCGGAAGCGACTAGTCTCATTACCCTTTCAGTAGACTTAGGCTTGTTTTTCTCGCTTCGGAAGCTTGGCTTCCCGCCCACGCAGGCGTAAATTGAACAATCATCGATGAGGAATGTCTCAGTGGCTTGCTATTTCAGGTTTTTAAGCCCGAAATTTTTGTTGTTTTTCGCCGAGTCACGTTAGAACAGACAGACACTTGTCAAAACAAACTTTCAAACTGTTTACATTTCAAGAAAGGTCAACCTTGACTCTTTGGTGCGCCGCAAGAAAAAGCGCCCGTGTTTCGCAACCTACTCTTTTTTTCCGTTTTCTCTCGAACAGCTGGTTTTTCATTCGGGCTCGTTCGCCGTACGCGCCAGTGCTATTGTGATACAAGGATTACGCGCTTCGTCACAGTGGTCAAAGGCAAGTGAGGGCTTTGAGTCAGTGAAAGAATCTCACTGGGAAGAAAGATTTTAAGCTCGCAGGCGTTTCCGAAAGAAGAACGCAACCTCATAGCAAGGAAAGTTTTCACAATAACAATATACAGTTTAGAAAAAAGCTAAAAGTTGGTTTAATGTTTTGTCTATACCAGATTTTCGGACGTTTGACCTCTGTGCTATTGAGCCGATATATGTTCACTTAACAGAAAAACAAAGGCTAAAGTTTCGTAAAAAAATATTTAGTTGAAAAATTTAAATTTGTTTTAGCATTTCAAAATTGTTAATTTTCTTGCTTATTTCACACATACTCTTAGTGAAGATGTAGAAATTTTAAAGACCTTTCTTCGGTTTGACAACATAAGCCCATCATGCAAACAAGCTATACGAGACGTATTTGAAATATTTTCAAGGGCAATTGAAAACCTCTTTTCAGTCCGCATCGGTTTGTCTGATGGCGGCGAGAAAACTGTAGACGTCGAATCGACAAGGTTGTCTCAGACATGGCCTGTGTGTTCAAATGATGTCATGAAACATGATCGACATTGGACAACGTCGCGGCGGCCACGATCGCTTACGCCGTGAAAGAATTGAGCTTGGTCGTGCAGGCCACTCCGCAGGAACCCAAGACATAGATCGCGAATTATCGCCGTTGCAGTGACCTAGTGACAGGATATCACATCTGGCGGATTGCTCGAATTACACGTTTATTGAGTTGTGCAAGCTGCTTACCGAACGCTTGTTTTTTAATGCAGAATTTAGAAAACGTTTGTTAAGGCATAGACTGCCCTGAGTCAAATTACCGTTTGCTAGTGAAGAACAGTTGCCTTCTTTACTTATCTGTTTAACTCCAGGTGAGTTTATGCGAGGTCTGCAAATTTCTGCACAAACAGGCGCTGTCCGTGCTTCACGGCGATGTGCGCTTTCTCTCTGGCCCAATGGCCATACATTGACGTCACAATACTCTCATGACGTAAAACCCTTATCAACAAGTGTTGTATCGCAGAGGTACAGCTGGCTGCTTGCGCGATCGCTGTCCCATTAAATGAGCACTAGCTAAGACCAGATAAAGTTTTTCCTTACTAAACTCGTTTCGAGTGTCACTAGAGTGAGGAGGCTTTCGTCCTATATCTTGTCGCTTCTGCTTTACTTTGTTTGACGCCATTCTTCGAATTTTATGAATGAACAAAACAAACGACTATAAAAAAAGCTCTACATCGAATTCCAAGTATATTATCCGGCGCAATTCGAAATGCACTACAAAGGAGCAAGAACTCTAGCGAATTTGCGTGGTACACTTCGTTCGCACCGATATTGTTGCAGAACGTTAAATTCAGCGTGGTGTCTATTTTGGTCCGATCATTGCCAGAAACAATCGTTATTGACCAAGTGCGTTTTGCGCTTTCAGGTCTACGGATCGCATCCGTTCAGTGACTCGACAATTCCGTCGCAGCACTCGTTCGATTCGACGCAGAGCGCTTTCGGAAGTGACGTGACACAGCTGGGTGGAAACCCTCAACAGATACTCGGTATACAAGCTGGTCAAGGATACGTCGAATCGTCGCAAGGTTCTCCGATGCCCGGTAGTCATCCAAGCGACCTTCCAGTTGTGCTCAACCGTCCGGATCTGCAGTGGCTGGTCACCACTAGCAACGTGGATATACGCACCTTGACCCCTCCCAATACAGTGTCATCGCCACACGTTGGCATGCCACCGCGCTACCATGCCCAGCCTGGGTCGCCCAGCACTCAGCCGGTGGGTCATCACATGATGGACGACAGGTCGACATCATCTGCAACTATTTCGCATCACCACATTCTTCCAAGATATCAAAACGCCAGCGAACGACCAACTCAGTCCACAGCAGCTAAACGTGGAACCACAGTCGCTGGTCAGACGAAGCCCAAGGGAACTCCGGGAAGGAAGCGAAAAGTTCCTGATCACGAGGTGTGTGTCACACTACGTCGTTTAAATAGCAGATTGCTGTTATCGCAAGAGATATTGATAACTTATGTGTTCTAGTTATGTATATTTATTCGACCTATTTTGAGTAACTAATTGGTACGAGGTAAACTTGTTGAAAACCAGTCAAACAACTTACTGGGTTTTGTTGCAGCTGACGCCTGCCGAAGCCACCAAGCGGCACATCAGAAGGGAGAGAAACAAAGTCGCTGCAGCGAAGTGTCGCAACCGCAGACGGGAATTAACCGATCGCCTTCAAGGGGAGACCGACAGTCTCGAAGAGTGTCAGAACCTCCTCCATCAGGAGATTCTATCCTTGCAGCAGGAGAAAGAGCACCTGGAATTCATCCTTGCGGCTCACTCACCAAGCTGTAAGGCCAAGTTGGGGGCAGGCGGAGAACCGTCGATTATGCAGCACGACGGCGGCAGAATTCTTTCCACAGCTGACTCGATGCAGGAAACGAGCAAGCTGACACTTGAAATGCCTCCCGAAGTCATGGATGATGATCAGCATGGGCGTTACTACGCTTTACAAGATCCACATCAGGGCCAAGCAGCCGTTGTGCCAGTCATCACCGCAACGCCGTCGGCCACCCGCCATGGTGCTGCCTACTCCGTCAGTTCTGTATCCCAGGCGATCTCAGGACCCACCGACCTAACCCTCAGCAATCAAAGTTTTTCTACCTCTACCCACAGTAGCCGATTCCCTACCATCACATTGGATGGACTTGACGTATTGGCGGATGCACCATTGAACACCCCTGTCTGCACCCTCGCTACGCCATCTGTTAGCACGGGAGTGTTTGCTTTTCCCAGCACTCCAGGAATGACAAGCACCACCGCTACAACCGATACCAACTTTCCTTTCATAACGTGTTCCACTGGATCGGAATACTCTCTACATAATCAGAAACTGCTAACACCGAACTACACTGGCAATGTGTCTTTCTCTTCGATACACGGTCAAGGACAACAGCAACAGGCAATTAATTGCGCTGCTGCTCACCGACGAAGTTCGTCCAGTGACCAAAGCCCGGATTCAGTTGTTCAGTCGCCGAAATTGTTGGCTTTGTAGAGACTGAAATGAGACATTTACATTCGAAGATTCTCTTATTTGTGTATTTTTGCGAGTGAAGACTGCACGTTGATGGGGCAACGAAGGCAGTCCCGCCAAACACACCGAATTTCACTACAAGGAAGAAGTTGGACACAATGCTTTGCGAGATTTTTGGCACTCACGAGTGACTTTGTCAATAATGCGAAAAAAACAAAGCGCTGATGATTGCACATTTTTGCGTCACTGCCAAAAGACTTTCTTCTTTTATACTCAAAACCCAATAAAGTAGAGGCCGTCCTTTGCAATCTCTCATTCCCGTACTAAAACATTTCTGTTTAACGTTTGTTTTGTTTATAGCAATGCCTTTTGGGTGGACTCACCTAAAATGTTACATAGAGCTACTGACTGCACCATTTAATTGCAAACAAGTGCTGTAACGTGCGAAATATTACCGACTACTGTGTACAAACCGCTGTCAGCTTTCAAGGTGTATTTATGCGATCGCAATTTGCTCAAGTCGTTCTTTTGGATCATTGCATGTGGTGCCTGTGAACAGCTCCAGCCGTTCTGTGCAGAGAATAGAAAATGACCATGAAGTGCGTTCGACGTTCTGAAATAAAAGCCGACTTATTTTAAGCACAGCTCTTGCCTAGTATTTATTCGAAGCCAAGCATTTGCCATGGGGCTCCACATCGTATGTGCTTTTGCTAGAAAGTTATTATGTTAAATGACTCCGGTTTACTGCCTGCAGTGTATGCTGATCTCGTGTGCTTTTGTTATGTTTGTTTGTCCCAACCACTACAACCGGGTTAAACTTCATCTCCCGTGCTTCACGTAAGCAGAACTGTTGGTGAATGCTCGCGTTGTCGTCACGCGCTTGATAAGTAAGGAGAAAGGGCAAGCGTAATATGAAACCGAATACGGCGGCCAATCCGTCGATCACGTGAATTCTCTGACTTGGCCGTCTCGAAGTTTCGTATGCCACGGTAACTTAACAATTTATTTACCAAAGAACGATTGCACTGCGAGGTGTAACCACCGCTATCACGTGACATACCATGCGACTGTGTGACGCAAGAAACGTTTTTAGATCGCGAATCTCACAGCGTTTCAGTACAAAGAAAAACTTTCAACCATCGATCGGGACGGTTATTATCTCTCCTTTGCCGCAATCTAAAGGTGCAGAAAACAATAACAGTTCAAAAATATTGCGCAAAACTAACACACAAAAAGACGCTGCTGCTTCAAAATGGGAAAAAGACCATCCTGCTTTGTTTGGAGTATTGCGTTTTTGGAGCTATATTATATGTGTTTGTTGATAACATGGTTTCTGCTTGTTGCGCTTAGCGTTCTTGTTTTGTACTCGTTGACTGTTTTACCTTCGTATATTCGGACCAACCATCGTGCTGACAAGATTCGGACGTTTCTAGTGTTTTATTCCCCATTTCATCATCGATGCAAACCGTTCTGTGTTAAATAAAGTGAATATTTATTTAAAAGATGGATTCTTGCGTAGGTTTTTCAGTGAAAATCAGAGCCGAAGCCTCCACGTAACCAGAATTTGAAACCGTGGACGGTATTATCTATTCTGTTTAATATACCAGTGCATTCATCGAGGAGGGATGCCCAATCGGAAGGAGGATCACTTTGCAAATAAGCGGATAAGGCTTTTCTCCATGGCAGATGCGCGTTATGCAAATAAAGTATTTTGCTCATGTTCTGCCGATCAACTTAGTGAAGAAGCTCAGTCAGTCAGATGCAAAATGCAAGTGACAAAACGTAAACCTGTTTTCAGACAAATTCAGCGAGGTGAAGTTAAGTCAAAGCTTACAGCTTTTCTTGGTTCGTAAAATGATTCTGAGCAAATCAAACCGTTTAGCGATTCGTAGCCTTCATTTGACGGAGCTTTTCGAAAATGGAAATTTTTGTTAGATCACTAAAAATTGCGATATCATTGCTCACTTTAACAGTGCAAAACTTCTCTCACTCAACTTTCTTTGATGTAGTTTGCCTTGAAAGAAAGAACTGCACTGATGCTAGTGCCAGCTGCATTTATCGTTGTGGCAAAAAATATGAAGCAAAATTAATTTGTGTCAAAGGCGTAGTTGTAACTGCTGCGGTTCAGTTTCCTACACCATTTAGAAATCGCGATTTGTTGGTAAAAAATGAGAACTGTTGGACAGAACAATAACACTGACGTAATTATAACGTTTAATTCTATCAAAATTTCTACAGAAGTTGTTTATAACTTTTGTGATAAACGCATACAAGCTGTGTGGTACATATCAGTTGTTGGTAAAAAATAGAAGTTCTTGACTAAATGCTGTCAATAAAAATAGTCGTTATGCGTTGGCTTTTGGGAAAAGTGTTGTTTTGAGCAGAAATACAAGCTNTTGCGAGAAATACTGAATGTGTTGGGCAAAAATACANCTTACTNGGAAAAATCTTGTGCCCCGCATTCTTAGAGTTCGTTACGCCTACACGCTTAAAAATTTGTCCGGTTGNTAAATACATGATGCAGGGTTAGAGCTGATTTTCTAGGTAAATCAATTACGACTACCGAATAGCAGCAGGAAACGGGCCATAAATGCAGATGTCAGACGATAAAAAAACAAAATAAGAGTAATAAAGATTTGAAAAAGAGCAGTGGTCGTAACATATCAAAAGGCCTTGAATACAAGAACTCGCCAGAGCACTGAAATAGTCGGCTGTGTTTATTTTACCTTTGCGTTATCAAACACTTAATTCGTTCCAATTTTGTGTTTGCCAAAACCAGTGCCACATCAATCCAAAGAATTTACAGAATCGAAAACCCAATGATCATTTGTAGAGCCAAGTCTGCGTTTGAGTTTGGGAAGCGGAAAAGCCAGAGGCACTGTCCTTTCGCACTCGAGCCGTNGTAATCACATATCGGAAATGCCAACGTACCNACTGAGGTGATACCGACGANATAGATGATGAGAAAGTGNTACTTGCTGCGTTTTAGCCTGGTGTCTTGTTTAAAAGGATTTGAGCTCAAGTTTTCAGTCACTGCATACGTTACGAAAAACTCCACCTTTCAAGATGTATTCTTCCCAATATCTTTATCCGATTAATGCTGAGAGTGTTTTGATGAACAAACACTGTGATTTGTTTTACCTGTTGTGAAAAAATCACCTTTGTCCATCGAAAACCTGAAAATACAATAAATTTCCACGAAAAACAGTCGAATGCCAATGAAACCTTTCTCCTTGAGAAAATGTACTGGAAAAACCCGCAGGTTCGCATATTTTCTTGGTGCAAGATTATCGGCCATGACAACGCAGCCAAATTAAAGGTCATATGTGATTGTTACAAATATGCATGGTGAGCTTTCCATCTTTTGCGCTGTAGCGATAATGGCGTAGTGCTGACGAGTCTCTTCGCAGTGTCCCCCAACATTTTTTGCTGTTGCTCTGCTGTTTGACAAATTTGAAATTTCACTTCAACGATTACAAGCATGTCGCGCTTCAGCGGATTTGCGATAAAATTTATGGCCAGTGCGATAGATTTTAAAGGTAAGGTTTCTTCAACCTGTTGACGATGGCAACAGATATTTGCAGAAACGTCTTCAATATGTGTTTGTCCCCGATTGCTCTGACAAATATAGTACCTGCGGGTTCTTCAACATTGTGCTCCGCATCAATGCGGCAGTGGGTTCAAGGGAACACTTCCCGCGCAGTGCTGCCACTGGCTCGCCATCAATGCAGCATTCACTACAAATTACAAAAGTAGCCTTGTGGCCACCGGAGCACAACAAGCGGATACGAGCGCTGATCTTGCTGCACATCGTGCACTCTGTGGCACTCCAAGGGTAATACACAGCCAGTACAATGAAACGTTCTATCGTTAGTGGTACAGTGTAAACAATGGATATGCACCAAGCCGGATATCACAAACGGATTTGTGATGGCTGCTGACATTTCCGCAGTGAAAAAATAGCTTTGCGCCATAAATATAACTGAAAATGCAATGGTAAATATTATTTCTCACTGGAATTTAATATTACCTTCCTCCGAACGCGTAAAGCATACCAATTTAAGATATTTTAAATTTCCTAGTTCCACAATGGTTTCAAGCGTTTCAAAAGGTTCCAACCGTTGTGTAAGCCACCTTTTCAAAAACTGTCGAACTCAAAAATATAGATTTTGTACGAGATCGTCATAACATTATTAAAACAAAAACACGGCAAAAACATGTTTGTCGTTCACAATGCAAATTCGTGCATGCTCAAATGGCCATTTTTGTACTTTTCAATGTAAATGACCATGTACGTACTAGAACTAGACTTGTACATTGCGTATGTCTTTCTTTGTTTGAAATTCACTACTCCCTACATTGTACATATCCCAAAAAATAGAAAAGTAAAATTGTTCAAGACTTTGATAATGTGCTAATTGATCATCATGCACAAAAGTTAGTAATGAATATTTTAACCAAGACGTTAACATACGCATAATTTATTAAGAACAGACAGCATAACAACATGATAGAATCAGCGATACATAATCGCATGTGTTTCACTCAAAACTTAAACAAGTACAACTACAGACTAGAACCAAACTTGAACGCAAACGCTAACTGTTAAAACGTTTATAAATCAAGAGCTTTTGTCTTATTCAAGAAAACATAAATTCCAAAAAGATCACATCTGCAATACAACTTGCAAATCTATTGTAGAGTGGTAGGCGTAGCTTGCAGAAAGTAATACATTGGTGATAATATATTCAACTCAGGGGCGAATCCAGAGGAGAGCGATTGGGGCGATCAGCCCCTTAAAACCTACAAGAGTAAATTTATTCACTATTATTTTGTACAATTCGGAAAACAACATTCGCGATACAAGGCCATTTTGCCGTCCACTGTTTTGTCACAGCAGTGTTGCGAAGTATACTCATCTCACTTACAGGATAGCGAAGCTGTTATGAGATTTGAGACTTGACTACCTGCCAAGCGATATTGAAATCGCCCCCTCAAATTTATTGGCTGGGTCCGCTTCTGATTCAAACCTGAGTGAATTTGAAGCACTGATGTGAAGCAGAATTGGTAAGCCAACCTAAATGTATTAATACCGTAATTGACATTTTAAGAAAAGAGGTCTCGCGGCACTTCAGAAAAGAAGGGTACGAGGCAAGTCGCTCTAAATCAGTGATTTTCAACGTGGTCCACCTGGAATTTCTTGTGGTCCACAGAGACTTACATAAATCCTTGAGAGTTCCATAAATCCTAGTTTATTGATTACTATTTCATAAGGACTAAGATTGAACATGCCCTTGAGTTTATTGACCTTTGTGCAATACAGTTTTGACTATAGTTGTTCATGAGGTGTCAGCATAGCAAAGTGGTCCATCGGATATTTTTTTAAAAAGATGGGCCACGGACCAAAAAAGGTTGGGAACCAGTGGGCTAAATCCACCACTGCGTGAAGCATCTCATATGACATGTCACTGTAACAAACTGTACTGAATAGTGCAGGAAACTTACTGAGCAGGAACATTCTGAATAAATCAAAACAATTTGCTCTGCAAGGGCAATGATCAAGTTTGAAGCAGACACATTTGGTTGTTTTCTTGTAAGATATTTATTAAAGACTCTGCCAAAAGCAAAAGAATAGCGGTTCAATGAAAACGACAGACTTTCGGTAAACCCGATCAGTAAACTGAAATAAAACTTGGTTGATCCTAAACGCTTTTACATAGTTGCGATTTCGCAGTAGAACAACCAGACTCCAGCTGTTGTTTTAAAGCGTGCAGAATCGGAGAGATTTCATCTGTTTCTTCATAATTTTAATAGGTGTACGGGAAGGCTCTTTCAGGATATAAGCAAAAAGAGTTTTCCTTGAAAAATTTGTCACTGCCTCGAATTTAGACGCCGGTTGTGATGATTATAGTTTTTTGCAGATTGGATGTAAATCGTTTGATAATTAACAGATTTTACGTACATTAAACAAAATTGAATATGAAGAAAAAACTTTCATAGAACCAATCTCCGTCTCTCCATTATGCCCGAACGCTTTACGTTCCCCCTTTCATTGCCGGAACTCACAAAACAGCATAGGGTCTGATTTTTTCCTCGGAAAAACATGCTTCCTTGCCATAAAAATTCACAAAATCTTTATCGATTAGCCTGATTTTGCAAATTTTGCAGTACAGCGGATGGTGTTCCTCACACATACATCGTCTCGTATCCTTTTCGTAAATTTACATCGACATACCTTGCACGTAGCATCCCCTGCAGGCAATCATTCAGTTTTAGCCTGCGTAGAATGTGTCTTGTTTTTGTTTTTTGTCTTTGCTTTGCCGGTTCTGACAGTCATGAACGTGCCCTTTTTGTAGTAGATTGTCTTACGCAACCGTATCTCTCCACAAAATTGTGAGAAACGGAGAGATAGGTTAAGACACAATGGGCACCATGAGTTCAAATCAGCACCAGTTTCCAGAGCTATAAGTCAAAGAGCCACGACTAGTTCGGATACATGGAAATGAAGTTTCACATTTATACTGTATCATCATTCCAAGTTCGGAAATACCGCCGTCAGGTTATTTCGTTGTAAACACGAAGAGAAAAATTCCATGTAATTTAAATGTGCAGCCCCAAGTGGCCTTTCGTGGCTGTGCAGTTGTAACCGGCACGCCGATGGCAGTTATTTTTGTTTGAATGGTAAAAAGCACGCGTAATTGAATTACACAATGATTTCTCAGCTATTGCGTCATAATCCAATAAAACGGCATCAAACGATTACGGTGGTGCGATCAAAATAGCGAAGAGGTTGTTTTTGAAAGTCCCGTATCTGCTTTTCACCACGGCACATCACTGGCCTTGATAGTGACTGACATCAATTTAAAACTAGCTGCAAACAATCCTGCATCACAGTCACCGGTCGTATGTTGCAATGTGATCAATAGTGTTTTCCTCTGAATTTTTCCAAGACTGAGTGTCTATAGCAGGCTAAGACTTGCCTTGGATGAACTACGCGAACACTGAAGAAATAGCCAGGTCCATACACGTAACTGTGAAGACAGTTGGTGACGTCCTTAAATTGCTCAGTAGCTTCCCGATGGGAAACGAACACTTTGCTAATTCCCTCAAAAAACTTTCTAAACTCTTTGGCGCTCCGCTAACTCAGGGGTCTCATACGTACTGCCCGCAGGCTATACATACGGCTCGCAAGAGAATTTTGTGTGACCTGCAATTTAAAAAATTTTTTTCCAATAAATAGCAATTAAATAATTTGTTTTGTTCATCACTGTTTGAATTGGCCGGCCAGCGATTACATAAATCAATTTTTCCACCTTACTCATTAAACTCCTTTATTACAAGTTTAGTGAATGGGCAAAATAACATTTGAAAGACACCGCATGGGTTCTTATTATGTTATCTTTCTATTTACTTTTTTATCATTGTGATAACTTTCTCGTGAAGTCCTCATTAGGCACTCGAAGAAATTTGAATTTGACAGTCATGCGCTGACGCTTGTGTGAAAACCTCTGATATACCACAATAATATAAGTACCCCACAAGCAGCCCACACCTTTGTTCAACGCCACTGTCAACTTTGCCATATACCGATATGTGTGCTTTGTAGTACCTCGGATTGATTGGCGATGAAGCCCTAACTTGAATGGGTAGCGATTATTTCATTTGCACCTGCAATCATCGCGTATGCGTCTAAATCCTAAAAATTGGCAGGGTGACAACTGACAAGCAGCAATTTATGACTGGTCTGCAGTAGGAGTCTCCAAACTACGGTCCGCGGGCCAAATTCAGCCCGCGAAGCCATTTCATCAGGCCCGCAAAGACATCTTGTCAATAATGATAAAATAACATATTCACAAAAATTTTGTTGATTTGGTAGAATGTAACATATCCCGAAACAATCATATTACGTAAGGTTGTCCGGCCCTCCAACTGTTGTTTAACAGCTTGTGACAAAAAGGTTTGGAGACTCCTGGTTTACAGTTACGTTGATTTAAGCTGAGGGGATAAAATTTCTGGCATTTCCTCCCTTTGATGAGCATTTATCCTTGACTTCACCTGAAACGATTCTGCCCAGAGTCAAATGTTTGGCCATCAACAAAATCTTCACACGTCGCAACGTGCCCAACAACAACCGCAAAAGTTTTTCTTTACATAAACGGAATTATCGCCCCATACACAAATAATTAGATTTTGCTCTATATGTTCAATATTCCCATGTTCGGTGCTTAACACTTTATCAACTGAATTTCAATAAAAAGTTTCAAATGAATTTTGGCAGAATTTTTTCCCTTCTTTAACTCGATACCGCAGAGACCCTATGATGTGAGTCCCCTGATTCTCTAGAAACGCAGTCTTATACGTTCGAATAATTCGACCATTAATTTTGCATTACGATATAAAGTTTACTACTTTTTAGCTGCGGTATTCGCGAGTATAGCTTGTATAGGTTAATGCCCGCGGCCTTTCACCACGGTCTTACGTAATCGCCGGTAAGGTATTTCTCGGAACTTGTGTACAAGTTACCTTCATAAACAATTAGCCATAAGTAAAAGTTCAAACGTTTGAAAAAACGTGAGTCACACTCTGGTGCTTCCACATTTCATGTTGAATTGGCATGTGATGGAAGAAAATTGCTGGAATAACATATTACAGTAGTTGACGTGATCCTGCGTCGTAAGAGCTGGTTTGCGCGCAAGCAGTACCAGGCATGCAAATGCTCACGTTCATACTATTCAAATTTTGTTTGCAGTGCCATTCTTTATCAGTCGCATAGGCTCTACCCAAGTTTCATGCTCGACTGCCCCAGGAACATTGCAGCAGTTCGATGTTGTGGACTAATCGCTTCCAGATTGCTTATTGATTGACACGCATGCTACAACGAACAATCTGAAATCGCTATTAATTCTTCTGTGCCCATAAGTTCTGTCAACCGCGCCATAACGATCGACCGGAATTCGTTCACACCTGCACATGAGAGGCACAGATGCTTGCATGCGAGGCACCAGGATGAAACAGGCGAGCAGATCCTTCCTTGCTCGAGTGCAGTTCACGAAATTGTCTTGTTCGTGACCGAAGTCCTTCCACTCCGCAACCTCTGAAGCGTGAAGTTTACTCGTGGAAAGTGAAAGTGTAATTGCAGGACCCCACCCAAGCTTTCGATGCAGCACTATGCTTTGCTTTTTAGTTTTCTTCCCATTGAAGCCGCTTACAGTAGACAATGGACACACGCAGCTGTCAGGAAATTTCCCGGTTTCGACGGATGCAATCTACTTGGCTTGAACCTCAAAGCACATTCCGTTTTCGTTACTAACCCTGGGTGACCTCATACAGTCTAACCGTCTGTTAATTTTGCTGCCATGGTGGTGTCTGATCTGAGATACGTTCGTTGACAAGATATTGCGGAAAATACCCTGCCAATGCCATTATGTGCCGTTCTGCGGTGAAAAGTTTGATCGAATCTTTGTTTTACACCATTCGCCTGCAGTGCATGAGAACAGACGATAAGATACCGGTTTATAGCGGTTTTGCAAGAGCCCACCGTCCACCTTAATTGAACGCTTTTGTTCTTGAAAGCGTTAAAACGAACGGAGGCGCAAAAGCGTTGGAATGATTGCGTTTTAAGCAATGTGATGTTTCCATGGCTCAAAATCTATTCCAGGTCTTTCGTGGGAGCATGTGATTTTGTTAAATTCAGCCTAAACGCAAAAGACCAAACGTACAGTTTATCTACTGCGAACGGAAAACTAATAACAATCATTTAATCCAAGAAAATACAGAATTATGCATGTTCACCATCTGGCACTAACTCTTGCTTTATAAAACAAGGAATTCTATTTGATAGGCTACTGTAAGTTTGTGAATTCTGCTAGTGTACAAGTGCTTTTCGTCAGAAAAAGATAAAATACTGTGAAAAACGTGAACCTTCAACTACCAGATTTTTCGCTGTGGTCTTTAATTGATCTAAGCTATGCAGTCAACCTGCGCTTTTGTTGCAAAATCCAATTTTACACGATTTTACAGTTTCCGGCGTATGAAGTGCCAAAAATGATAATGCCAGAAATGCAAAATCACCACCACCAGTTGAGGCCAAGAAACACAGGCAAAATGTACCAACGTAAAGAACAAAATTATGGTGCAAAGATGGGAAAAGGCTTCACTTGCTGGTCCAAGAAACGTTATGAACCATCGCAACTGACCAAAATTCTCTCTTGTATTACATAATCTTTTTCTATTTACTTAAAGTTCTGTGAAGCGTTGAATTAAATATTTTAAAAGTCTGTCATTGGAAATGCATTTTATTTTTAATGTTTCTTTTGCGTGAAAATCGCTTGATCACGGTAGACTACCTGTTTTCGCTTTTTGTTGCATTTTGGATTGTTAGGAAGTTTTCAACAAAGGATTGAAAATCTTAGCTCTTCCTCAGCTTTGAAAACCAGACCTTGAAACGGTCAGTTTCGCTTTGCAGCTTTCGCACAGTTTTGGTTAGTGACTCAGCTTACGTCTACCTTTTTTTCATTGCTCAGGTCGAGTGAATCGGATATCTCAGATTGCGACCTCGATTATGACGTCGCTTTATCGGGCAAAGAAATTTTTGACCCGAAGAATGACCGCGGGCGCAAAAAATATGAAGGTATTTGTGCTGATCTTATTGTTTCAAGCTGTAAAAGTGCACATTGGAAAGCTTCTGTATTGCCTCTGATGTGCGTTCAGATAGCTTGACGCAGTCCGATCTTTAAATGTGTACGTGAGGTTTACATCGCAACGGACCGGTGCTTCTCTGAAAAGGCCTAAAATCGACGTCATCTCTGTTATTTTCTAAAAAATAAAGTGACGTCAATTTTGTTATTTTCGAACTGGATAGCGTTTGGTGAACTTTTAGTTTTGACAGTGTCGTCACCACATGTTCTGTCAGAACTAACCTATTTTTCGTCAGGGGTGGGTGTGTTTCCGTGGAGGTGTAGCCAGGAAGACTTGCTTCGCTGAACTTTCTTGGGGCATTCTGGTCACATGACCAAACCATCTATAGCTACAATTTCTCTGATCGTAACGTTCAGGGCTTCAACGTTATTGTTCAACGTTCAGGTAGGCATGGCATATTTTTGTGATTGAAAACCGGAACGCTTCAGAACAACGAACCTTATCAGATAAATGTGGTTAGAGCTTACTTGGAGTGTGCAGTATTTTGGTTTCCTACAGTGAAGACACCACTGAAACCTAAAATAATACATTTTACTATGAAACAAAACAATGTGCGAGCATTTGTAAATTTACACATTCGTTCAATCATACCTATCTATAAACAATACCTTCTTCAAAAAATCTTTGTTAGATTTTATTTTCTCGTAGAAATCACAGCAGGAAAAGTCAGTATTAATTTTACAGATGATAAGGGCTTTCACATTCTACTTCTGTTATCAGACCACATGCTATTCGCGATTGCTGACGAAATGCCAAACCGTTGTCAAGCGAAATTTTCTGACCTATTATTGTTTGTCAGTTATTTTGCTTCTCATAGTAAAGGAATAAAGTTTGGCGTTTACTTTTTTGATGTGCGTCGTGTAAATTAAAACATTTTGGTTAGATATCAGATACCCACAACAAACAGTACGAGAATCAATATAACCACTGATAAATATGGCCTTAGCCTTAAACCTCAATTATTTTTCCTTTTGTAACCCTAATCCATACCTAACCCGACACACTTACTTAAACACTAAACCTTGAGCCCTAGTCATCAGTTTTCTCAACGTATTTGATATGTAGAATATCATCCGTTGCATGCGCACACGGAGTGAAGTCAGAAAATTCGCAAGTCAGAAATTTGGCTTGACATCGGGACGTTTTGGCTGGCTGACTGGGACGCCGGGACAAAGCCTTCAAACCGGGACTGTCCCGGCTGAAACGGAACGTATGGTATGCTTAACGTTCAGAGCTTCACGACATTCACAGCTGCGCACTTTGTCACGTCGCGTTACTCTGTGAACTCTTCGTAAAAATTCCATCTTTACCGCTTGAATTTGAAATGACCCTCTTTCGGTCATGACCCAACATTGCTGACCATGAGTGAGGATCGGAACAAAAACGATTGGAAAACGGAAACCTCTTCTGTGGTTGAAAGCTTCCGTTTCGCGACCGTGGAACGATGAAGCTCATGAAACAGCGTGTTTCTTCACCAATCCCGGTTTCAGTCTCTTTGTTCTGCGTCTCATCACTTGTAAGCAAAACCTGAACATACTTGAACTTCTCGACCTGTTGCAGTGCAATGCCGCTTACTTGCAAAGCACACTGGCTTGGGTTTCTGGAATGTCATGACACCTTGACTAATTTCACTGCAACTTTAATACACGCAGATGCAAACCGATCAAGTGCGTATGGGCCACACTGGCCGGAGGATGCGAGCAGCATTAAATTCTCTACAAAGAGTTAGCGGCTGATCCTGCAGTTTTCTTGACTCCCTCGTCGACTTGGCTGTGACTGTTCATCCAATTCAAAGATTTTGAAGAGGACTGGTGACAACAAACTTTTTTCAGAGTCCAACGCACGCGGTGAAAGGTTGTGATTTAACTCAACCGACACGGCCACAAACTTTTGAGCAGAAATACAATACCTTGGTGCTCAGTAGAAATAACTTACTCATTAGAAAATAATTTAACGGCAATAGAAAGCTTGCAAGCGCGGAAAAGATTTCTGTCCCAACGATCAATTGAAAAATAGAAGCGACCAAGGCTTTTTTTGCAAAAACAGANTTTCGTTGTCAAAATTTTGCTTAAACTTTATTTCCATTTCACCGCTGGGGTCTTTCAGACGACAGTCAGACTTGTACGTATTGTAATTTATNAAATAAAAAATCATTTGCTTTCAACTTTGGTATAGTTCTAGCTTACAAAATCTGAATTTTGTTGGTCTGTGCCATTCGACACAACTCATCACGTGTCATTGGACACAACTTGAGAACCTCAGTAACAGATGTTCAGGTTGTTGAGTCAAAGATTTGCATGATTTTTGTTGGTTGTATTTGTTACATAACTATTTGTGACGATAGTATTTGTTACATAACTATTTGTGATGATAGTATTTGTTACATACCTGCTTGTGACGATCGTATTTGTTACATAACTGCTTGTGACGATGGTATTTGATGCATAACTCCTTCAGGGGACTGGAAATGTTAACAAGTCTAACTTGGTATGATTAACGATTTTCGTTGTACAGCTTCTAAGCAAAGCTAGAGTCCACGTGATTCCGTTTATGCTGTTTATACCATGATTTATAAGCTGTTTTTCAAAATTACCAACAGTCGTCATCGTCAACATGGAAGTATAGATTACACTGGACAATAGATATAAATCAAAAACGTTTGCTCACCTAATTTGTGGAGAAACATTTTACTGTACCTCGAAACAAGAATTCTTCGTTTGCGAGTATTTTCGTCAGGATAGCAACGGTTCCTTTCAACTGTAGAATGGTTTTGCGTCACGAACATAAGCTCGCGTTATTGTGCGTAGTCAAACTTACACGCCTCAGGAAACACTGAAGTGGTCGTTTTGTTTCATGCTACGGCGGCTCTATCATGGCTGCTCGTGGTGCTTCGCACGTTGGCAGCCGACGAAAGTTACATTCCTACCGACAGAAAATAGATTGCGCTACTGACTCAGACATTAAAAATATTCACCGGTACGGTGGCGATTTACATTTTTGGAAAAGTTAAGCCGAATACAGAAACGGTTGGCGTAGCGCCACATCATATAACCGCACATAGTTTTGTGTAGAACAGCCGCCGGTTATACTAAGAGGCCGGGAAATGTAATTGCAGAGCCACATGGATCTGTTTCCAACAGACAAGAAAATATCTTGAGTCAAAAAACTTTGTCGACATGTAAAGGAAGATTAGGCCTCATTTATGGTGTTTTTTCTTGTATGTTACGCAAATCAAATTACAGGATGCTGCATTCCCGAAACCAGCGAACTTCTGCAGAAAAAAAATCGAATTTTTGGAAATGTAATCGAAAAACGATCGCACGAACATCAAATGAAGTTTGAATTAAATGCTTTGTGTTACCGACCCTGAGTAATTTACTGACTTGGCTTGTTTCGGAATATTCGAACGCTGTGTTTGCAGCGAATAAGTATTTTTTTGTGAGAAATTGTGCCGATAACAATAAAGCCAAGTACTTTTTTACAGGCAGAACAAGTGTGCTTGACTATTCTCCAACATTGTCGCTTACTACGCATAGACAACAATGACCGAGCGAAAAGAGACTGAGCTGTTACAAAGGTTATGCTTTGAAACCACTTGAAATGCGCCATATTCCGAACAGCTACAGCATTCACAAATGGTAAAACAGTTTAAGCATTTACCAGCAGGATAGTTAACTGTTTACAGGTGACGGCAGGCCATTTGCTCGAAATTATTCTGTGATGTTTTTTTTATACGGGAAATTTGCGAAGGGGAAGTACCCACCGGACCAACTCTGCTCTTGTCAGCGATTTGCGAGATTTCTGAAAGTGATCAAGGTTTGCGCTGGGCAAAAGAAGACGCACTGCCAAACAAGGATACCCGTTGTTTNTGCAAAGAGATCNGCACTTTCCTTTCAGTGAAAAACAACAACGAGTTGGTTCGAGCAAACTAGGCTCTTATNTGACTTGCGCAAGCTGTTTGTTCGGATATTCAGCGAACGCCAAAGCTTGGTCACGAAACAACAGTGCANCNGAGATCACATATTTTTGCCCGTTACGCTTGAGCGACGTTATCATCCTGGACGCAGAAAACGCTGTGGAATGCTAGACTTCACATGTTTTGAAATTTCTGAAAAAGAAGTAAAACGTTAAACTAAGCACAGATCTTTCAATATTTTTTCCAAGCAAACACACCAACGCTTTGACGAAGTGCTCTTGTAGCATTATTGTTTGCTAATTTTGTTGAACGTGTATCAAAAAGATTACTCAATTTATGGGGTAGCTCCCCACTTACAGCAAGCCACGTGCACTTGCGCTTTGAACTTGTTGCGGAATTTATTCCTCCAGTCCTCCTTAACACCGTTTTTTCTGTTCTAAATATAGACAAAGTATGTCTTTCGGCAAAAAATAGGTAGGTTCGTTATTGTTTAATTTAAACACTTTGTCGATCGTGATTCCGTTGCAGATTTTGAAAAGACGATAACAGGTTTGTCGTCACTGACTTATCGCATGTCGCCAGTAACCTTTCGAATCGTTGAGATCACCTGTGGCAAATGGAGCGTGACGGTCGTTATTTATTCACACGTTGAAACCCTCTTTTCGAGCCTCTTAGAAGCTAACTTTAGTGAGTCACGAGTGGAATAAGTTTCTCCTCAAGATATCTGATGAATTGGACTTTGAACGTTCCTTCTACTTTTCGTGGCGCTATCAGCAAATAAAAACTATAGTTTTGCGGTGAAACAGCATTTTTTGAAGAAAAAGAGTGTTGAGCGTTTGGGGTGGTTGGTGAAAGCAAACGCTTGACAAATTTTTGCAAAACTTTCAGATAACCTTTCATTAATAACCTTCTCTGATCTGCTTCCACATTATCTCGCGGCATAAAACCTGTTTGTCAAAAAATCCACTTTTTATGGCAGGAGTTGCGTAGAGCATGTTGCTTACCACAGTGTAGATCATTTTTTTCTGTGATGCTGCAAAGAAATCGCTGACAAACATTTGCGGTTTGTGACCCCCAAGAGTACAAACTGCAGTTTTATTGACGCAATCTTATCCTAAAGCAATATTTGATGTTCGCTGACAACAGGAAATTTGCTGTTCGTTTTCAGCAAGCGATATTGGTGAGACAGAAAAAATCAGTAAAAATCACTTTGGATCAAAACTTGAAGCATTTGTAAGCCGGAAGTGTGGGCCATCTTTAAAAAGATGGATGAACAAAAGTTTTACACCGGATCCAGCAACGGTTCACAGTGCATGAGTGAGTTTGCCATTTCACAGCCTCACACGAAGTGTCAACAATTCAGCAAAATGTCAGAAGGAAAATTGCAACGTTTTCATCCGATCAGCACGAGACTGAAAAACAAGTCTGTTAAAAAAAGTCTATGCTTGCATATGACATACCGCCGCTCCTCATCGACAAGATTCATGGCGTCTTCTGTCGTCAAAGTAAATATTTGCAAAACGCCGCTTTAGTGGAAGCTGGTTATTGATGCGACAGGTTGCGCAAGTTTCATGGAATTTGGTGCTGCGGCTTAGCGGTCCAGAAACATCGACGATGCAAAAAAGTGTTATTGTTACAGTTAACATGGATCAGTGATCGAAAGCCCCGTATATGACGTAGCTGGAAAATCCAACATTACGTAATCAAGTCGCTGTTAACGTCTTTGGCAAAAAACGTCATCACGAACGTTTCTCAAAACAGTAAACGAATTTGCATTCCTTGCGGATCAAAAGTTCTCTGCAAAGAAGATATTCGTAAAACTAGCAGCACCAAAAATAAACTCTTGAAAAAACACAGCATAAAAATAAATTCCTTGCACAATTATGCTGCCAGCTCTACACCACCACAACAACATAAGTTATGTCGGGAACAACAATGCTTACTATATGACGTTCATCTTTTGCTTTCAGCAGGCTGAAAAGCGTTTGTAGTTTCACGCACGACATACCAGTGCCTCATGTAAAGTTTCCCCAATGTTATACAGTAATCATGCTAGATCTAAATCTTCGGTCCAAATGAGACTGCTTCATATGACATTGAAGGATTGGCAAGAGCGACTCCTAATTTGCATAAATGAACGCAATAATCAGTCCTGCAAAACCTTCAATTTTTTCCTAAATCGTTCCACTGTCTTTTAATTGCTGCCAATCTTTGCTCAAATTCTTTTTTCGCATACAGGAAGTTTTTCATACCAAATTTGACATTAAACTTGTTGTCCTTGTTCAACATTTCTTGAAGTTCGTGTAGCACAACGCTTGCCGTTCAAAACCAAGTTCTTATAAGAAAAATCTGGTTTCCTTTCGTGAAACTAATGCGTTTGATGAGTGGCCGACAGAATTCTTTACAGTGCTTCAACCGCAAAGGTGGAGGCTTATTTTCTCACAGTTCCCACAATCACGAGGTAAAAAGCAGCGGGAAACTGATCTTCCATCCTCTTGAATAAAACGCATGTCATACAAACGCAGTAGGTGTGACGTGTTCCCTAACATTGCATGTGCTGCAATGAAAACACGTATACTCAAATTTAACCTTCACCCACCTTCCCGTCGCCATGCCACTGCGTTTATGCTTATTCTACTTTGAGTCGTGCAGGAGCTTCATGTCAAATGATCCTAGTTGCGCTGTTAAACCCCAAGTTTGCACGAATCGTGTGAGGAATCACATTCTTTGGTTTTGTGCTACTCAGGGTCTAACTTCCTTTAATTGAATTCCCAATCTTTTGAAAATAATTTTGATTGTCCAAACGTGTGTGGAAACACTTCATAGAAAGCATCCTTTCTCTTCTGTTTAAAGGAGTATTGAGCGTTGCAAAGATCTGTAAACAAAACAGGTTAAACATATTATAGGTGTACCAACAGCACACAGTTCGCAAGGGGACAAATTTGTTTGGGAGACAAGCCATATTTCCCCGTATCTTGAATTTTGTAACGCTATTTAGTATAGGAGTTGCTCTACTTTTCAAACTGACTGCTCATGAGATTGCGTATTGCTCAAATAATAAACTATTTCGGCTCAATTACCAGCATTGCTTGTTTAAGGAGAGGGACGAAGATTAGAATTTGGTCCCACATAGGTAGGTTCTATCAGGTCTTTGCTCATGCGAAGATGGTACTTGCATTGCGCGAGCAGATTTCAGAAAAGGATTGTATTTGAACACAAAACTTGCATCCAAAAGAACAAATTGTTTAATTTTTTTTATATTAAGCCGTTTCAACAAAGTCTGACTTCTTCCTAAACATCGACTGTATTTGGATACTCTTTGTTGGCGTAGTATTTACAGGCTTGTCCATGGGAATGTCATTCCTATGGGAATCCCATGGGAAATGTCCCATGGGATGGGATGAGATGGGACAGGCATAAATTGCTATGGGATGGGAATGGGACAGATAAATATGTCCCATGGACAACTCTGAGTATTTACCAAGAAAAGACAATCACTTAAACACTGATGGGCAGCTGCGGGAATGTGCGCCTGTCCACAATGACGGCACTGATTCAAAATTTGGGCGGTATATTAATATATTCTCGCTCACCTAAACTTAAAAAAATCTAAAAGATGAAGGCGTATGGAAGCTGGCGTGTGGCATTCGCACGGGCGAAAAATTATGTTATCGCTGCTTGCACCAAAGAATGTTTGAAAGCATGCACATTTTTGTCAATTAGCTCATCGAAAATGACGGTGTGTTGTATCACCAGCCTTTCATTGAGCAGTGTTTGTAGCGCAGATTATAACGTAATATGCGAAATGCAAAAGTATGTGCAGAACAAGCAAACGACTGTTCCATGATTGAATTATAATTATTATATTACATTTGATATTCCACAGTCGATACGCACACATGATCTGTACTTGCAAAAACCGCAGTCTCTATTGTAAGTCGACACATCAAAATTATGAAAACAGGTAGCGAACCATTACCTTTCATCAGAATATGACTATACTGCAGGTACTGCATGTTTGTTCATGTATATATTATTTACTTCAAGTTTTTCTCTGTATTGGTTCCTTCCAAGTAGTCTGACTGCCCAAGGACAGGACACTCAGGAAATTTGTTTTTTCTTTTCCCCTCTTGAAGCCATTACTTACAAACGCTTGGAAATCGCAAATCACGAAAAGAACAACGTCAAACAAAGCTGTGAAATATTGCACATCCACTGGCACAAAAGTGTTTATGCAAGATACTACACCGCAAGCCACTTATTTCTGACTCGTGATCACTTCTGATGAGAATTAAGGAATCGTAGATGCGATTCTTCCAATATTTGCCTTCTGCTTGTTAAAGCGAACCAGTCGCAACCGGTCTTATTTAATGTCAATTGAGGGAAATGACACTTTCACTGCAGAGAAGGTGATTACCCAAAAAAATCGCCTGCCATAAGCGTCAACAAACTTGTCCCAGCTGGCTTGAGTAAGCAAGACAAACGCCATTTAAACTTTCAAAAGATCAGATGAATTTCGCTGTCGAAAACAAGTTTTTCACATGGCAGGCGAGAGGAGAAAAGGCACAATCGTGCTGTACTGGCCTAACCCTCAGCTAAATGCGAAAAATTGTCAACAAGCGACCGTTTCAAGGTCGTGTAGCATCGTTTGTTTGCCAAGAAAGCCCGCTTCTCAGCTGTGGGTTTAGCTCGTTTCAGTTCGCTTTGCTTTTGTCACGCCTGAATGGCATGACGTCAATCACCCGACGCCAGTACGCACCAGAGGGTCGGAGCGAAGAATGCCGATCAACTGTTACCTATTCGTGACGTCACTCAACAGGGTCGTTTTCCAAAGCCACGTGACAACGAGTGTGTAGCTGTGCGCTCCGAGCTGGCGCAACTAATTCTGTGGCGTGGTTTAGGAACGTGCCGTGCACAAAACTGCTTTGAAAAGATAAGTGCACCCGTCATTTAGAATTGGTATTTCTCTGATCGGGAGAAAGTTACAATAAACACGTTTGGTTTCAGAGGGAATTTTGCCAAATCCATTCATAGCTGTGTCCAATGAACTGTAAAGAGCAATAGTGACAGAAAGCAACTGCTTAACAAGAATTAACAATGAGGTGGCAATGTTCTGCTTGCTGAAATAAATGATCCCAAAACGTTTGCAAACCACGCCAACTCTCAAGCAGATAAATGTGGCACTGATGCTGGGAGCACCAGGACCCATGTAAAGCTATGCCGTCAAAACGTTCTCGGCATCCTAATGTTAGCCAGAATCTCGTGCACTTCGTCTTGATGTAACTTAAAGCACCAGCTGTCAAAAAGCATGAGTGGTTCTACCGTAACTTAGGTTTGAATCTTCGTTCCACTCAGTGATGACACATTTGGCAGTCACTCGTCGACTGTCAAGAATAGTAAAAGTCAAAGGCGCAGCCAGGGGGGGTGCTGAAGGGGCTCAAGCACCCCCCTTAGCGATCAGAATATTGATGTTTATTTCTTAGTTTTTCACC
>JGI24159J19872_10000109_pt1 | contig 49807 bp, 34 predicted proteins | sample Ectturendosymbi4_FD_19872 | JGI IMG/M metagenome (IMG submission 19872) | reverse complement strand
TTGCCTGTGGCAGTTAATAATCCTGTTCCGCCAGCCAAGTAGAATTCAACAATTCCGTGCAATTGAACGCTTTTGTGTCGAAGGCAGCAAAAAGCGCAGTGGTCGTGGGCACTCCAATCCAGTAATGATTTAGATTTTTTTACTGACCGTATTTTCAGAACGTCATTTTCGGATTTTCGCAGATTGATTAACGCTTTCCATTTTTTTCCTCGCAACAATGGTAGAGGGGGCCTCACAAGTGGATTAGCCTAGGGCCTCGCATCAGTTAAATCCAGCCCTGCCTGTATGCCATCAATAAGTTACTAAGTGGCAAAGGCCAACACGCTCTAAAACAGTGTTTCTTAACCTTTTTTACATATCTTACCCTTTTTGTCAAACAAGGTTACCAGATTTACCACCAGTACATTCAATGGTGGTAAATCTGCTCATTTACTGAAAATACGAAATTAACAAATTTCTACAATTTAGAATGATTTATCAAAATTTGCATCGGCTGCAATTTATGATTCAGTAAGTTTACCCCCTTGGAAGATGAAATTTAGCCCAGGGGTTAATTTACCCCAGGTTAAGAACCACTGCTCTAAAACATGCGTGCCAGGCGTGTAGGCGCGTGAGTGTGCATGTAATAAACGCTAGCTGCAGCCGAAGGTTGTCGAAATACAATCAGTGCAGAGGCAATACTTGTCTGCATTAAAATTGAACAAACAAAATGTTTTTTTTTACTTTTTCTAGGATCTTGCATTCATCGAACTGTACATTCATTTAACTACGTTTAATTTACGACTTTACTTATTGATTACATATTTCCAGCTAAGTGATAATAGTATTTACTTGACCTTGAATAATATCCTTGAGGTACTGAGGGCCTCCACACAAAGGCTGCCCTGGGGTCTCCACATGTCTAAATCCGGCCCTGCCTATTATAAAATCAAATGACGCACTGCATAAAAATATTCACAGATTTTAATTAACTTACGCTCATTTGTCGCAAAAGGACTGAATTTGCGCGTAAAATTACTGTTACATCATTGCTGCAATCAATTTCTCTATTGTTAGGCCATTGCACAACTTGCAGACTCATTAACACGTACATCAGTAGGTTTGAGCAGTTTTTTCAAAAATCCTAAGATCTCTGCAGTAACAATAGATATAAGCTTACGACACTTTTGCAATGCAATTTCAAAACGACCAACCAAAGCGTTGCGACGCCCCACTGGGTAAACTCTGGTTTGCACGAAGAGCTCTGACACATAGTTTATTTATTGCACAGCTTAAGTTTTAATACAAAAATCATCTTAACACTTGCAAAGAGGCAAGTTCTTTATGCTTAACTTCTTACATTGTCACACGGCGCACTATCTCAACAACACTTCAGCGAAGTTCTTTTTTATTGATCTGGGTCGGGTGTGTAAACAGCAGTTGCGGGTTCAGCTGCTTAACTGGCGTAGTACTCTCGCCGGTAATCGATAATGGCCATCTCCAACACCACTCGTAGAAGAAAAATCAAGCCGTTGAACACTACAAAAATAACGGATCCAATTTTTAATTTTTCCATACATAACAAAAAGCAGCTTTGTGTTTTAGCAGAGACTATTTCTTGTAGCCTGATTATTGTATCACCCTCAACAGCTACTTCCCCATCATAGCTCCAACCTTGTTTTAAAATAATTGCAATTTGAAAGATAAGCTTTGCAAATGGCAGCTACTCTGCAGTCTGCACCACTATAGGCTACAACCAAGAGTTACCAGGGTTGCGGAGTCGGAGGTAAAATGTCCGACTCCTAGCTTCCAAAATTTCCGACTCCATAACATAACGTGAATGAAGTTGTCTGTCAACAATGGCAAAGAAGCGAGCTAAAATCATTTTAGAAACAAGCATTTTGTTATTGTCGCTAAATACATGAGTTAAAGCTTTGAATTAATTTATTAATTTACAGAAGCTTTGAATTAATTTACAATATTTACTAATCATAAAACTTAATACTATTTAGCATCAGAGTTGCCACGGGCTCACATTTTTATGACCCGAACCGATCCATACCCATCACAACAAGCCCGTAACCGTAACCCCTCCTCAATTTTGGTCCGTACCCAGCCTGGCTCACAAAGAAGTTAGTGTCTATTTTGCCTCATAAGGCACAAATACTGCTGTGCCTATTTTGCCTCATGAGGCAATAGCACTATTTTGCCATTTCACTAGTACATAAGATGAACTTTGCTGAATAGAGTTGGTATAAATCAAACTTCTTTGAAAATTTTCATTATTTTAAAAATACTGATTGATTTTGATCTCCTATAGACAAAATTTATTTGTTTCAAAATTCGGTTTTGCAGCATTTGTACTAGTTGGATAGAAAGTTTTGTACTGTAGGCTCCTCCCAATCAATTATGTAGTGCTGTAAATTCAAACTAATCTATGTTGCACTTTCACTGATTCAATTTCAGAGAACTTAACTTCCTAAGACCTCTATGCGCACTACAGACCAATACTACCATTCCCACACCACTGGAGAGCGTACAATCCACAGCACAACGAGCACACAACACACGCACATAGCATACATCAGGGGTGGCCAACAAGTCGATTGCGATCGACCGGTCGATCGCCGAGTGTCAGTTAGTCGATCGCAGTGGCGTACGCAGAAAATTTTCATGCGGGTGTTCATTCAGTGGCAGATGGTGGTCATTTGTATTTGATGTGCGCTTTTTGTGACGTCACAATTTGACGTCATATTCATGTTTTCAAGTGACGTTTGTTGACATAATAGGCATATTCTTCTTTGCGCACTCCCCTTATTTTTGTAAAAATCAAGCCCTATACAATCCCCTTATAATAAAGTTTTTGTAAAATATCAAGCTCAAGGTTTTTTTAACCCCAACCCAACCCCCCCTTGTGTACGCCCTTGGTCGATCGTGCCTGATTTTGCATTGAATCGACAAGATGCCTAAAAAGAACACTTTTCAATCAATATTCCAGAAACTACATAAAAATTGTCCATCAATTCATTGGTCGCGTATATTCTTTGGTGCCTCTTGCGATGGTGGACCATAGGCTAGCACGGCAGATGCTGCGAAGGTGTTGTGTAGCAGTCACGCTAGCGTGACCGCTACATGTGAGCAAAGAGGGCCGAAGGGAAAGACCAAGCAAGCGACACTTATAAGTGACTTCCATGCACATGGAAGTAGGAGCTCTCTTTGGCCGATTCGTNTGGCGCGGAATTAACATATATGACGTCACAATCCATCCTTCCAGAGGTTCAAGGATCAATCCCACTCTGAAGCAGGACTCAANAACCGGGGAGTTCCGCTTCAGTCGTAATATGTTTTCTCANTATTGCGTGACAATCATGATTTAGGCGTAACAGACACTTTGCCTTCTATCTGTGCATCACTTATAGTGCTCTCACTTCTCGGGATTTTGTCCCTAGATCGGAACTTTTGACCCTTTTCAAGTATTTTTTAGGGATTTTCCGAAAAGTATGACGTTTGTGTGAAATGAAATATTTTAGTTTATTTTGCAAATCATATTCGGTTCTATTTTTAACATTTATCATTGCACTCCGATCTTATGATGCACCACTACAGATTTCGGGATTTTTGGTACTGTTCTAGGGATTTTTGGAGTTGCATTTATGAGAGCCCTGATCACTTACTAAGGCGATGGTACACTGTATTTGCACTTGCGATACTCAACTTCGGCATTTTGTTCTTGTGGCTTTATGAACGACGGGCCGATCGTGAGCTAGCAAGAAATTTTCAAGTCGATCCCAGTCGAAGACAAGTTGGCCACCCCTGGCATACATTATGCGTTGTTCGCTCACATCACGCCTCACAAAACTCAGAAAAACTTTTATGGTCTGACACAAATCCTACCAGTGGGCGACTCTGTTGACAACTTACGTCATTGAAATAAATTTTCCTCAACATCCTCGTAAGTGCTTAAAAAAGTGAGCGGACCGTAGCGGTACCCAAGAAAGAATAAAAGTGGTTGGGCCTTAACCGGCCCATGTAAACCTGTCATTAACCGCCATTTTAGTGGCCCATGCCATCTCTACTATGAGTAGCTAATTTTGAACGCCTAGCTTGTGTGGCAAAGATGAGCACTGGATTGGACTGGATCCGGACTATGACGAATTTTGTTGACTTTGGATTGGATCCGGACTGTAAATTGCTTCATTAATCTAGGATCAGGACCGGATTTGGATTAAGTTAATGGAAATGAATTGGGTAATTTTTTTCATTATAACGTTGTATTTTGTTAATTTTTTTGGACTTTATTTTGACTTGGATTTTAAATTTTTAAACGTTTCGAACTGAAGTTGGACTTGGACTGAGTTTTAAAAATCCAGGACTGGATCTAAATCGCTAATATGACAGTCCGCTCATCTCTGTTTTGTGGCCGTGGCGTGTTCAGGGTTGCCTTTGTCTGATGCTTGTCAAAGAATATGACAAGTGTATGTCCAGTTTATGGCAAGTTTTTGGCAAAACATTTTGACGATGTCAATGTTATTGGGAATATTGATTTTTCGATACTTAATGTTATTTGCAATGCACATTCTTCCTATACTTTTCCATTTTAAATTTTTGACAATTGCACTGAAGTTCCACTGTAAAGCATAGTATATAAATTAATTCCATTAACTATACTCCACGGAAATGGGAGGATGATCAGAATGATAATTCACAGCGATCAATTGTTGAACTGTATTTTTTCTCTCTATTTGATAAATAATCCAAAATGGATTGTTTTGACAATACAGACAATTAGTATTTCAAATAATAGCAAAATGCTGTTCTTTTTGCTACTCATGTTGTTTCGTAGCAAAATGTTGCCACAATGAAATATTGCCAATGGTGTTGGCAAATGTTTTGGAAAACAGTGATTTTTGGCAATACTTGCTAAATTTGGCACCATCTGGCAAATATTTGAGTGAGCAGAGTCACATTTTTTAGATTTTGACTCCGCTCCTGCTTTTTGTTTGAAGACTCCTGTTCCCATGGGCGTCCTCAGGGGGGAGAAAAACGGGCATTTTGTCCTCCCTGGAAATTGGACTAAGGGCCAAAAATTTCTAAAAAGCCTGAAGTCAGCAGCTTAGTTCCGATTATTTCACTCACAGCCTACTCAAGATATGTTAAGTAGGCCGTGTTTCACTTAATTCTTGCTATGACAGATGTTTTTGGCGGTATGGCGCTCATACTGCACAAGAGCCGGGTTCGCTGTTCTGGTATCATGCAGTGATTACGCCCGCTCCTTTGCCTGCAAAAGCAGGATTCGAAACTGAGGAGCGGATTGTTCTACAGTACTACTGATCTTTATTTCGTGACAATAGTATGGCTACAAACCTTCAAGGTTTCACTTCAAGCTACGGGCAGTCTGCCATTTTAGCTGATTTGCTGCTAAATCTAACAGGTTTTTCTCACTGTTAGCAGTAAAATTTTCAATCTGGCAGTTTCTGATTTTCTAACAGGATTTGAAAAACCATTTGACAGGGTTAACAGGTGACAAATTCCTGACAAAAATTTGTTTCAACAAAACTTCTATACCGTTTTCATCAAAAAATAATTTATCTTTTTGGTGCAGCTTTAAATTGGGCAACACCTGGACCAGGCACATGGGCATCCGCAAGGAGAGAAACGGGCATTTCCCCCCTGGAAATTGGGACTAAGAAGCAAAAATTTCTAGAAAACGCGAAATCAAAAGTTTAATTCAGATTAGTTGGGTTAAGCCTTGTAACGACAGTTTGTTTGCCGGTGTAGCACTCACTCTGCACAAAAGCCAGGTTCACTGTTCTGGTTCTGGTTCATGTAGTGTCGCAGTTATGAGCTTGCAGTTCACTTATGCCCGCTCGTTTGCCTGCAGAGGCAGATTGTGAAACTTGGGAGCGGATTGTTCTGGTATTGGTCCTCCTTACTGCGTAACAATAACATGGCCTCAAATCTTCAAAGGTTTACTTCAAGTTACGGTAGTAGGCGTTTTGCCGCATGTAACTGTTGAACGTAGACATCTTGGCAGGTAATTCAGGGAAACAGCGACTGCTGATAGAGGTAAGCCACGTAGGTTTATACCAGGGGCCTCAAATTCAGTTGCTCCGAGGGCCAAATGAGGACTTATAAAGTAACTCGAGGGCAGCATATGCGACGCTGACGCAACAGTGGCTGTACCTGAACCTTACTAGAAACATTTAAACCTGCGAAACGAATCGTGAGTTACAGGCAAACCATTTCTAGCCATCTCAACGTTCGTTTAAACTTTGAAAGGAACTTGTTCACTTGCTGGTCGAGCACTTTTAAACACCGGCGAATAAACTAAATAACGTAAATGTTAATTATTTGAAATTTCCCAAAAAGCATAGCGGAGGCCGCACGAAACACCTTCGCAGGCCACATGCTGCCCGCGAGCCGCGTGTTTGAGGCCTGGTTTATGCTATGTGCAAAAAAAGCATGAGTGAAAAAGAAGCATTGTTGCCAACAAAGCGTATTTTTTGCAACCAATGTTCACTCTATAGTGCGCAACTGCGCAGACCATTTGCGCAATGAAATCTCATCTCGTACACTTGCAACATTCCATAACATTGAAAAAACACGAAAACAAGAAGAAGCTATTTGAATCAAATGTGTATTTTTTCGTATTTTGATAAGATTTCATACATTTTCTAAAAATTCCCAAAGCTTGTAATTCACTTACAACTCTGCTAGCTCAGTCTTAAAATATTCATGCACACTAAAAGAAACATTTGCTCAGTGTAAAATTTTCTTAGAGGGAAAGCCCTGTTTGCAACTGTTGCCGTAACTTTAGGCGTTTTCTTTGTGGTGTAGAAAGGGTGAAGCGCCTTGTAAAGGATAGGCCTAAGCAAATTGTCCAGTTTGCCCTACCCCCCGGAAAACTTTCTGCGGACACCATGCCTGCTCCTGCTACGACTCCGAAAATTTGAAAACATCAACTCCGACTCCAGTTAACACTCCGAAATCTTTCAAGTAACTCATACCAAACATTAATCTTTAGGTACCATGGGTTCTAAAAATGCAGTTATAAAATATTTTGGATTTCCTACAATAGACCAGATAGTTGCTAATGAAGTTTTAGTTGAGAACATTTTACATCACATCTGAAATCGCTCAAAACAATATAACATCTATTTGTTCCTACACATATATCTGATTTTAGAATGGGCGTGTCATCAGGCTCTCCTTTATTCTAACCCACAAAGGTAACTTAAGAAAAACCGCAAAATGTTCAAACAAGGAAAGCTATAAAGTTAACAAAAAATAGATATCTGCAAAATTTTGCATGTAAATAGTTTTTATAAAAATAGACGAAGAAATCAAGTTATTATAGTGTATTCCAAAAATGCCACTGCGAACCGTTTTCTAAATAAGTCAATGCATAAATGTTTGTTTCATACCAGTTTTTTACAGTTGCACAGACATTGTCAAAAGCTGCCACCGACAAAGGAAACTAAGTTATTTTAACCTTTTTTGAAACATCAATGGACTTTCAATTATCCTTTTGTGCAGCTTTTGTGATTAGTAGCAAGTGGTTAAAGCAAGCAGTAGAGCTGAAAAGTATTTTACATCTTGACTTACCAAACTGCTGACATTTTAATCAAAAAACATCACCCAATGAAGTACACCAACCAGCAACAAAAACATTGGCAATATTGACGAGTAATATTAAAAATGCCACATTCAACTGCACTGTAATTATGAACTAGAAAACAACTCAGTTTGCAACCATCGCACTTCCTGAAAAAGCTTTGGCTAAAAAAGCGCTACGGATGGTTATTCCTTTCGTAACGTCGTATTTATGCGAAACAGCATTTTCTGCCGCATGGCCGTGGTTAAAACCAAATATTGACAACGAATGAACCTTGTGAGGTAAATGCGGTTTCACAAATCATTCCAAGATTCGACGAAATAGAGAAAATAAACAAGCCCACACATCACATGAAATGATGGATGTTTCTTTTTGTTTTTTCACCAATAAATAAAACTTTGATAATGTGCATCTTTATTAAATTCTTATTGCCGGTGCGGCGCAGGTTCAGCAAACGTTTCTAAAGTCGTCGCAACGAAAAACGTTTGAGAGCCACTGTCCTAGGGGATTNGTATGGCACTTCTAATCACTCCCAAACTGTCCTGCCAAAGGCAAATTTAGTACCCATGGAACAACAAGAGTAGTTAGAANTNAGTTTAATGCAGAGGAACACATGAGTGGAAATAAGAAAATTAGAAATCCGANTTNCATCAAAGTGTCAATGGACACGTTGAAATTTGACAGTTCGCAGAAGGCTACATGATAAAAAGGCACTAAAGGCCATTGCATCAAAAATGTCGAATTTCAGATTATCAACATAAAGACAGGTTATTACTGTTTTGTACATACACCATAATAAAAAGCTTACTGGGTCGCGGGTTGGTAGCTGCACTAGACCAATTAGCCGGTCCTGTAAACCCTAGTTTATAGACAAAAATTTTTGATTAACTTGCTGAAGATAACATGCTACACAAGTAGTCCGTCTNCGTACATAAACGTTTTCAAGCACAAGTTGAAATTTAACATGATGCAAATGCAGGATNAAGCTTGTTTCCTGCACTCCTAAATCAACCACTATGAGCTTTATCATAANCAAACCAGCAAATAATGCGTAGAAGTAGCACATACTACTTGTCGTTTGATAATGCTTGATACTTGCAGAGGGATATTANATTTGAACACAGAACGAGAGCAAATAGCCTACAACTACAAGCAACTTACCGATCACGAGTAGCGTAAGCATGTCACTTCCTCTGCGTTTAGCTCTTGTCTTGTAAACAAAAGCTTTGATCGCCAGCAAAAATAAGACAACATGAAGAACCTGAAATGGTTGATTACCATCGTTATGACAGACACTGAAGCTAATCTTTTACTTCAGGGATGGACAATTACATAGGTGTAGAAGCAAGCAAATTTTTGGGGGTGCAAAGGATTTTTGCCCAAATTTTCTTAAACTTGCCCAAAAAGTTCTTGTGCAACTTTGCCGACCGCTTTTTGGTGTGACCTCCAAAAATGGTCTTCACTTGTTTTTCTGCAAACGTTGGGCGCCATTTTCGAAGTCAAACAACGTTGGGCGCCATTTTTCCCAGATTTTCAGGGATTTTGCCTAGATATTTAGTGATTTTGTCCAGATTTTCAAAGATTTCGCCAAAATTTTCAGGGATATTGCCCGGATTTTCAACAAATAAAAACTTTTAGGGGTTCACCTGCATCCCCTGCACCCCGCCTCCAGCACCACTGAACAATTACTTTAGCTCGGGGGCCACTTTGAGAAGGCCGAGTTCAGCGTAGGGCCATACCTTCTAATGCAGGGGTTCCCAATGTTTTTACGATTTCGTACCACTTGGGCACCTCGTATTGTCAACGCGTACCACTGCTTCCAGAACAACTAATTTTATCGAATTTTAGTTTATTTAGAAGAATAATATCCATTAAAATAACAATAAAAGATCACACCTAAATTTAAGGAGATTTTTGTTTGCCTTCCACCAATTGGTAGATGCGTGGCGTAAATTTGCTAACAGCGCTTCGGCAGTCATAATGTTACGATACAATAGGAGTAACAGGCAACAGGAAAAATATTTATTTAGAANCAGAGCCCTATACGTAAACTAAAAAGCTGTGAATCCAGGTTTTTGCGAAAAAATGGAAGTTACTCGCGTACCACCTGGAATACCTTNGCTGCCACGAGTGGTTCGCGTACCACCGGTTGGGAACCCCTGTTCACATGGAAATAGGAGCAAGTCTCGGTTCAAGTAAGCTTAGCACTGATATTTACTTCACGTTTGGAGAAATTGTCAGACTTAAATGTTCAGATTTAAACCTAATTGCTTCCGCGGGCCACTGAAAACGCTGTGGCGGGCCACATGTGGCCCCTTTTTGGTGCGCATGAAGGTAGAAACAGAAATAAAAAATACTCTAAAATAAACAATATTTTTCACTTGGTTAAACGTCAGGGTTTACGTGCTGGACTTTACCCAACCTCTTATCGAATAGCGTGAACAATGGTATTGTTTCGTAATAGTACCCCTGTTTCGTTATTTCTTTGCCGCGTGAGAACTGCCTAGCCTTACATTATGACTATGTAATCACAAACGCAGTCGCTTTCGCTTAACACAGTACTCGACTTGCCGCTGGGCTGTACGAAATTGGTCTGCTTTTGTTACAAGTTTATTTCTTTAAATGCCTGATGACAGCCTCGAAAGGAAAGGCAGCAGTGAAAATAGGAATGCAATATGGAAAACTTATAACTGACTCAAGATATCAGAAGCCTCCAAAATGAAAACAAAAAAACAGTTTCAGGGCTGTTGCCAGTGCAGTTCGTGAGTCCGCAGTCAGGGGCATAATGAGGTTAGATGACGCCCGGGGCAAGGAGCAAGTTTGGCCCCTCATGTTCGAACCTGAGTTCTTTCGGAAGCAAATGTACCGTATTGAAGAAAGTGCTCGCGACATTTTTAGTTTTCGGCGTCCCCCGCAGTAATTCGGCGTCCTCATAGTGATTCAGAGACCGGGGAATTGTGCCCCCCTTTCGCCCCTCGTTACGCCCCAGACCGCAGTTTGTCTGCATCGTAGTTTTGCAAAATACAGGTGAGTGGATGAGTTTCTTGACGGAACTAATCTCCTGATTGAACCATAATGCAGTGTGTAAAAAGCTATATGTGTATACAATAGCAAACAATTGGCCGCTACGTGACAAAAATGCATTGAATGTGCTCTACTAACTCAAAGAATTTTGACCTAACTATGCAAATGTGTAACTCCTCACTCCAAGTACATGGACAACGCAGGAGAGTATTAAATTACCGCTACGGGCGTAACGAGGTTAGATGGCACCCAGGGCAAGAAGCAAGTTTGGCGCCTCCATGTTCGAACCCGAGGTCTTTCGGAAGCAGACGTGCTGCACTGAAGTACTTGTGATATTGTTAGGACTTTTCGACGCCCTCCGCAGTCATTCGGCGCCTTCATAGTGATTCAGCGCCCGGGGAATTGTGCCCCTTGCACCCCCGTCGTTACGTCCCTGATTACTGCGTAAAGCGACGCTCCTCAACAAACCATGGTACTCAGCTTTAACTAGAGGCGTACGGGAACCTTTGGCTTTAAGGGGGACAAAACTTTCAATTCGCCCACATTTTTGCACCACTGTGAGGAAAACGAATAGGAAAGTTTTGAAGGGCGATGATTCTGCTTAAGCAACTTCCCAAACATGTTCGAAAGTTTTTCCTGAAATTTTTAAAATCTTGCCCGAATATTCTGCCCATCTTGTACAGCTATAGTTCTAACGCAGAAACTGGCAAACTACTTCCTATCTAAAGCTTGCTGGATTGAATAATTGGANTTACGCGATCATAACAATTTTTGCTCAACATTTGAATATTTGCAGTCCAAAATTGTGGGAATGACGGCACCTTTTGCCCCCCACCTGGCTACGCATCAGGCAACAGTGACTGATGGCTGTGTGGTTTTGATCCTTTTGTTGCAATTGCAAACCCGTAGACAACTCACGCTGGCCACGAAAAGACAAATTTGGCATGGCTAGCGAAATCTGCAACCGTCAGAAAAATGCTTAGCTTATTGGTTGTTAGATCATTCCGCTTACATCATACAAATTTAAGCGGAAAAGTAATCTTCTGGTGAAAACTTTAACTTTTTTACTGGTGACTGTGGTGTTGGCGAAGGTTCGTGGTTTTAAGTTGATGATAGGCTGATTCTCATCTGTGTTTTCTGGCCTGGCTGGATAGAACCAGATCCATCACCAGATCAACAGCATTGGGGGTGGCTTTGAGTTTGTTCGGGGTTTCGTAATAGTATACAATGAATTGAAAAATGACTTCATGTTGAGACTAGAGCTTGAATTTGGAGGTATAGATTGTGACTTTGGGGCTCAGCCGCTTTGCTTCCACTTCTGTTGAACGGCGTCACAACTTTTTTAATGACCTGGTCACGTGGGATTGATATTTATTTCTTCACATCAGCAATGCAATGTAGAAAAATGTGAAACGGTACTAAACACTTGACTGAAAATGTACCTTTATAAGTGGCGTCAAATGTATTTTAGGGCAATATGCTTTAAGGCCCAGTGTGAATCTATTATGCGATTATGAGATCGTTTTTCGCGATAGCCAGCGCACAACAGAGCTACCTAAAATGGGAGTAGTCTCCTGCCAAATGCCTTTCATTCACGCTTTGTTTTTGAATTGTCGCTTCAGCAAGAAGTTTTTAATGTACATGTAAATGCACAAGCTTCGCTTGGAAACGTGATCGTCATTTATCTTTTTATTTGAGTCCTATCGTGGGACATGAGTTGTCACTCCCAAGTCTAAGAAGAACCATTCTACTTCTAACCAAATCGGGAATGCGTTTCAGACACTGTTCTTCACTGATTTCCCTACGGATAGCCAAAGCTGTGGCAAACGCTAGTGCGTTGCATGCTTTTATACCTTACATTTTGTAGATATACGAGTTATGTGTAGCTTGTGAAAAATGAGGCCTACCGTTTGGGACCCATTTCAAGCGTTTTCTGAATTAATGATATAAAAGCGCTTTCAGACTATGGTTATTCCCTGAAAAATTGCATAGTTCGACCAACAAAAATAGCCACTTTTTGGCCAACAAAAGATAACCACTTTTGTGTGACACCCAACGATTGTTGCAGAGAACCTTTGGTATTTAAGCAAGCGAAGACCTTTTTGGCGCCCCTATTTGACTTCCTCCCCCCACAAACACCTGGTCTAGATACGCCACTGCCCTGCAAGTGATGGAACGTTTCTTTGAGTGAGTGACTTGGAGAGCTGCAAATTGCGGGTAGAAGTTGGTGGTTCAAATTCCCATCTTCGATCAGCATCTCCAAGGCGGCAGCATCTTGACTGCTACACCATGAGTGAAGATGCAGAAGACGTTGGTCAACATATCTGGTCGAAAATTTCTCAACCTGCACTTATTTTTTATTCGTTTCGTGTTTAAATTAACCAGAATCGTCGCCAGAAAGTCTTCAACAGGGGGGCTTTGCGTTTATGCAGGGGGGGGCTTGACAATGGCAAAAGTTGATAAAATCTACAAACTCCAGTGATGTACGGTGCTTGACATTTCGATTTGGGGAGGCTAAGCCCCTGAAAGCCCCCCCGAGGCGATGGGACTGAGCTTAACATAGTTTAAAATATTTTATCATCACTAGCTATTTAAACCTATTAGTTTCCAAAAATATTTATATTTGTGCTGTTTTAGGTAGTTTGTTGAGGGGGAGAAAGGTTTATCTTGACAAGGTTTGAGTGTTCCTTCCACCCCAAAAATATGACTTAATATCAGTAACCCAATTTTATGCAATGCTAAGAATTTGCAAACATCAATGTTAAACTTCCCTTCCACGGCCATGAGCTCGTCGCACTTACTTCAACAATCACACCGCCATTACAAACGAGGTGAAACCACAAAGCACAATGAGGAAATCTTACGAACCAGTCTGCTAAATACAGAGGAAACAACACTGGTGTAAAGTCAAAACCAAACTAAGAACACTTTCTTGACTTCAGAATAGTTGAGAAGAAAAGATGTATTTTACTGGCTTTGTTCATGCCATAAAGAAAATCAAGTAAAAGTTGTCGCGTAGCTGACATATCTCCCTTTATTTTCTGAATCCCCTTTATATTTAATTGGTTTGATGCTCTGACCTATGTACACCTCGCCTATTCGTACTTCAGAAAGCAACCTCTATGCACTGTAGCAATCCGAATTTCCTCGACACTACAATCTCAACCAGAAGCAATAACGGACTTAATTCACTTGCACAGATGCTAAGTTGCTAACTTTCACTTTTATTACGATCTAAGTTTAATGCACGCTCATAACTGGAAGTCTGACTTGATATAATCAACCCAATTTTGTATACTGTCAAAAATAAGAAATCTCATTGTAATTGTATTCTTTTCTCACAGTGGTGTAGGAGCTGGGAGTGCAAGCGCACCCCAAAAGTTTTGATTTGTCGAAAGTTTGGGCAAAGTCTCAAAAAATTTCGATATTTCTTTGATAATACTATTTAAATTATATTTATTTTTTATTGAGTATATAAACGAAAGTTTATTATGTGATAGAAAACACATTAAATATATATAAAATCAACAAATTGTTTTTAGTTACTTCGTGTGTTAGTATGTGAGAGTTGATGAGTAACTGACTCACTTGAAAGTTTGGACTAAAAAGGCATTTCATTTACATGCTTTATTGATTGTACACTGTGAGAATCAAGTAGGCCTGTGCTACAAGGCACCTACTTCATATTAGTAGAGTCCACGCCAGGCAAATACAGAAAAGCTGTGTTTTTAATTTTAAGTACACTGTTTAGGTAACCACATTTTGCCATACACTTTGTTGCATGTATGTCCTAAAGCTAGGTGTTAGGCTTCTTGTTGACAGCAACAGCTGGATTGTAAATGGAACGTTAAACTTCAGAACTGTGGGGCAGATGGCTTAGCATATAATGTTCTTGCACAGCCTAGCCCTATCGCATGCTGTATTTCAGTTGGGTTATTTAGAACTAAGTTTCAAGTACCAATTTTTCTATTTTCAGGTATGTGATAACATGGTAGAGGAAAATAGAATGTGCAAACAGCTACAGAAAAGTTGTAGGGAGAAAGTTTCTCGCATAAAAGTTTTTCGGGCAAATTTTAGGAAATTTAGCCAAAATATCCTTAGCACCCCCAAAATTGCCACCTCCTACACCTATAGTTTCCCAACACTCGTAGCAATAACTCTTGATCCATTCCTTCGGGGCAAAACTTATACAGCTTACCCGATCAACAGCGAAAGCCACCAAAAACTGGTGCTTAGAACAAAAAATAAAACAATTTTCACAGCTGTCTATTGGTGTTGGAGTATGCAGAACTTTGTGTCCAGAAGGAAGATTGGGACAATGTTTTCAGTTGGGAGTGGGTCAAAAAATTTGAACCCACTTATATAGCCTACGTAATTTTTGAGTTGCGCGACACCGTCAAAAACGGGTTGTGGATATATCTTCCCATGACTGCGTTTAAGCAGAACTTTTTTGATCCTTACAGGATATTGAAGCAAAGCTTATGTCGAAATCAAATCAAGTTCAGCGAAATCAAGTTCATCACAAAGGTGTACTTCAATTGTGCTTTTCCTGTCACAAGATAGCGTTAATTAAAACAAACAAAAACGACTAAATTTGATTGTATATGGCCCACCAGCCCCTATTAAATACTGTATATCTTGCTTTTGCGTTTCAGAGTTTTTTTTGTATATAAAAACAAGGTTAAAGATAGCTTGACATAGATCTTCAACTTTTCAGGGACTGTGGGTTATGAACAAAAAGACACATTGAATTGCGTATGCAACAAAGATTGTGAACTGAAGATGCGTATTGTAATATACGTGAAATAAATATCCTATTTAAAAGAATTTGCTGAAGAATTCAAACCCTTCACCTTTGTGGAGACTAGTTGCTTGAGCAACATTCTACTGTTTTAAAACACATGTGCGCCTTGTGTTACATGCGAGACATAAAGAGAAGCATCTGACTACAAACACACGCAGGTGGTAATTTAAGGACGGCCCTTTCTTAACTGTCATATGGTAAACGTACACTTCATTGCGCGAAATAATACAGCATGTCATGATGACACTTGAAATTTCCCACCTTAAAATGTAAGGACGTGGTTCTATGATTTTGCCTATACTTTAAAATTCAGACCACGTGTCTTAGAATTTCCTTAAATTTCGATAAACGCGTATTCTATGCCAGTGTAGTACAACTACAGGCCCGCGGGCCGCATGTGGTCCACGGAAACATTCAGGAAAATTCTTCAAATCCGAAATTTGTTAAAAAGCGTGTGTGGTTACATTTTGTCTCCGAATTGCGTGCAGTGGATGAAGTATTATTGTTTTTGTCTTATTTGTTTATTTACCATCAAATGAGAAGCTTAACGGCCTTCTGCTAACCCTTCGCTGGGGCACCTGTCTGGATAAACTTTATGTTTTTTCGGTGCTCTAGCATTCATTGTCTTGAAGAGTACATCTGGCGCAATGGAATCAGTACAGGCAAAAAATCTGACTTTCTATCCACTAAACGTGGGCTTCTCAAAGTGGCCTACGAGCCAAATTTATTACCCATTCCAGCTGCAGGAAATTTTAATTAGAACAAGCAATATGTCTTTCAATAAAAATGTACAATATTAACGGTGTTAGAGACTGCAGAGAGCTTCTGGAAATTAGTCAACAAAGATAGATTCCCCAAACGGAATGATTTCACACTCAAAATGCACTCAACATTTGGAAACATATACGTGTGTGAGAATACGTTTTCTACGTTAAAGCAAGTAAAATCTAAAAACATAAATCGAATGGCAGACGAAACACTGGACGATAGTCTCTGACTTGCTACCACCAGGCCGTAAGTAGAGGGGTGAAGCTCTCCTAAAATTTTTTATCCCCCTGGAAAAATGTGTTGGACATAGTTTGAAACTACTGGGCATAGTTCAAAAAATTTGGGCTCCTCTTTGAAAACTCTTCGATACCCTGGTGTTCCAAGCTGGTTACGGGCCTGGCTACCACTAACACTGGTGTTGAAAAAGGAACAATTGTATCAGAGAAGCTTCGACCACAGGCATCCCACTGATAGAAATTTTTAATAAATTGTTATTTGCTAATGCGTAGTAATTTCATTGAGGCACTCAAATGCCTTACTTTTTTAGTTTTAAATGTTGTAAATCTGTTGTCTTTTATACATCATTTTGTTGAAAGTGGCCCGTTAGTTGTCATATTTTTTAAAATGGCTCGTAGGTCAAAGGTAGTTGGACTACGCTATTCTATGCAATGCTCGGTTTTAAGTGGTACGATGAAATGCAGACAGGCAAACACAACGCCAAACCACCCGCGATGAATTAATCCAACCACGGGAAGTATCTTCGATGTATTTGCAGCACTTGGGCCGCTTAGCCTCGCATTCTATGTTGGGATTTTTGGGGCACATTGCCCTCGTGGCAAGAGATGTCTGCAGCAGTTTGCCAAGTTGGCGTTTTTAATGCCAAAATTCCAGAAATTTGGCCTTACAGTGGTTTGGCATGAAAAACTGCTGTTTTGCATATACGTTATAATTTGGCATGTTTTGCCATGTTTTAGTTGTGTTGCAGACAAAAACATTACGTGGCATTTTTAAAACCTGCCTGCTTTGAGCCCTGCTGAGGCGACTGTGGACAATATGCGTAATTCAGTTTTCGACTAAGTTTTAAAAAGACTTAAAATACATTTATTAAGCTTATTCCCCCAGTAACTGATTTTTCGAAGTGTTCTGTCGAGCAATCTTATCGAAATATACATACATTTTGCATTTTTTGTGTAAAGGGTGGTTAGTGCCAAGATAGTAGTGCGTGCCTAATGTGTAATAACAACACTTGTGCGTGAGGTCTCCAATTCCATTTTTGCTTAAACAAGTCTGACATTTTGTTGGACGAGCAAGCTTCGTAACTGGGTCCTATGAAGGAATTCGATGATAAGACATGTTGAGTCGACGCGGGTGACTCATAGTTAACCTTGTTTGCACTTGTAAAAGAAATTTTGACGGGAGTCACCTTGAGTTCCTCCCACATTTGTGGAAGTAAATATGTTCGTTTTAAAAAATATATAGGCCTGCATGTATTTTGAAATACGAACGTTTGCTATTTCGGGTCAGATGAGCTAGAGAATAATTGCTGAGTTGTTAAAAATGCGCCTGTGCTCCTAAAACGTTAATGGTGACTTCAGTGGCGTAGCCAGCCCAAAAGTTTTTGGGCCAGAATGTTTGATTGTAGGCGAATAACACTATTTTGTTTGGGATACCGCATTTTCAAGCAAAAAATGACTATATATGCTAAAAATTTGGGGGCATGCCCTCCTGGCCCCCCTGGCTACGCTTATGGGTCATTTTGACAAGGAGTCAGGTTTTCAAGGTTACCTGAGCAATTATTTTCAGGCTGTTGGCATCAGGTCCGTAACGAGGGCAAGGGGGGACAAAGCCCCGGGAGCAGAATCCGAAAAGTCCCAACAATGTCGCAAGTACTTTATTCAATACAGTATATTTGCTAAGGTTCGAAAATGGGGGCACCAAACTTATTTCTTGCCCCTGGAGCCATAACTTCGGTACGCCCATAGTCGGCATTTACTGATGTTATTTGACATGTTTTGACCAGCGATTTGGTGTATTTAGTCCATCTGAACCTGGTAAGCCTAATAGTTTTTCTGTGGGTTCTCTGTGACGGTATTTTGTCATAAATACTTTGTAGAATTGCGACTTATCTAACATACAAGACACTTGTGCACCAGATTCAAAGTAATTGAAAACTATGGCACGGTTCATATTTGCATTTTCATAACCTGTGTTTTATTGTTTCAAACGCATATGCCAAAGCATTTTGTATAAGAGGAGATGGTACTTTTGGAGATTTAACAATTTTGTGTTTGTTTATGCCCTTGTTTCTAGGCTTGGTTTGATGGCAACATTGTATTTTTGCCATTACTCCTCCAGGTAATGGCACATGTGAGGTGTTGTTAGGCAGGTAATTCAAAACTGACAGACATCGGCCATGTTTCAGCTTGTTTGGCATTTTATAAGCGATTTGGCATTTTTGATTCATCAGGACCTGGCAACCCTGATCTGCAGCGGTTTTGTTAAACTTGTAATTGAACTAACTAGATACTCCCCGTCGCTAAAATAGTTTTAACTTTCTTACGATTTTTCGATTGAACACGTGAAATCTTCGTTGAGACTGAGCTACATTTTGTTGACATTATGGACTTTTGAGTCACATGCGGTTCATGACTGTGCAATGTTTGTGAATTTCTCATAGTGTGTACACTGCAGAGTCACATTCACAAAGTAAGGTTGAGCCGTAAACGAAACAACTACACTGCGATTCGGTGTGCTTGGTGACACTACCGAATGTTAATCTTGTTTATGTGCAGTAGGGCCATTCTGAGTTTCTCCAACTGTGAAATGTTGACACATATTGAGGTCAGATTATAATCAGCCAAATTCTGAAAAAAGGAGGGGGCCGCGAGGGCCAACTCTATAGCTAGATATACTTGAACACCCTCACCTCCCGTAGATATACGTCCCTGCGTAATGGCAAACTCAATTCAAGCGACCTGTCATATAGGCCAATCAAATGGTGGGCTAATCTGGTTGGCTTCCAAATTCTAGTGACACGAATGTTACACTAAAATTTTTAAAGTGGCGAGAGCACGTTTGGTACAGGTTTCTTAGGCAAATGCCTTGCTTGTTCCACTGCAAATCTACCAATCATGCATAAAACAAGAGCGAAAACTTGTGCATTTTGTGGAAAACTGGCGTTTGACCTACAGATCACCATGTATTTGTGGTTAATTGCTTTGTCATCAAAGCAGCTCATGTAACGAATCGCATAAAGATAAAGCATTGTCTTCACCACGGGCTGGTCCAAGCAACAAACTATATTCCGGTAAACTCCACTTTTGAGCGCTGAAACGCGATTTTTTGGTTACCGTAAGTAGGCTACATATGCACTTGACCTGCTCAAAGGTTTTGAGTTGACTTGCATAAGCAGGAGGAAGCTGACTGAGTTCGCACAAATCGTTTCTATGGAACAAATGTAAAAACTTAACAATACGTAGCCTATGTGACAACGTGGTCACAGACTAGCTTCCCTAATGTTTTTCCCTGCTTACTTTTCTACCTCAGAGGTATGCAAACCGACAAAAACTGCTGTGAAAGATTTTCCAGACCAATTTCCTTTACCCAAGGATGTATAAAAATGCTATTTGAGTTGTGCAAGGGAACCGACAGCAGCCTAATGAGTGGCGTGTTTTGAAAAGGCTTGTTAATCATAAGTTAACGGAAATCATTTCCAATCAGAGTATTTTGATTGAATCAGTCGCCAGATGCAAGGACGTCGGAGAGCGGGTGCATGACGAGGTCATTTCCCCCTTGCCCTTTCATAAGTGAGGCAACGGGGGCGGAGGTGCCTTTTTGTAAAAGTATCATATATAATTTTATGGTTTATCAAGATCGAATTGAAACAAATTTATTGCGGCTACTGGCGCACCCAGGAACTTCAGAATGGTTTTCTATAATTTCTGGTATTATTTTTGAGTTCAACATCGTTGCTGAACAGAAACAAGCGTAATTGGTAACGAGTTTTTGTTTTTTTATAAATTTGCACTGCCCTCAACTCTTTTACTGTCCCCCCTGCTCTATCGCTGTTCCGGCGTCCCTGGCCAAATGCAGTACAATGGCTTCAGAACAGTCGCCAAAACAATGTTATTTTGGAAAAACTTAGTCAACTATTTCATAATTTTTCTTTGCTTCTGACCTTAAAAAACACTCAAGAAACAAAACATTCATGTTTAGCTCAAATCCTTACCAACGCAATGTACGAGAAACTTTGAGTTGTATATTTTGGTTGGCCAATCGAGTAGTATACAGTGTCGGTGACAATACCAACAAGCAAAACACTTCCACCGATTGCCGATACTGCAGAGAGGTGATCATTTCTTCGGAACTTTTGGAATCTTGTTTGTTCTTCACTAGTGCCTGATAAATTTCTGGCCATTCCATACTTGAAAACTTAAAATGAATTGTCACTACCCGCCTTTGCGGGTCATCTTTACAGCACTGTACGACGGAGTGCCAACATGCAGCAGAAAGAGAAAAGATTATTAATGTTTTTGCCTTTTGAAGTTACATGCAGTTTTATGTCGTAACAATCGCCCCAATGCCACACGGTAATTTGTCATTAGACTTCCAATGACATTTCGAAGTGTGCGTGCATCAGCATCACTTTTCAAAAGCATTAGCTAGATCTACCAATGATATAATAATTAATCAATACTTCACTTGTTAATGTTGATATGACTTATCTATTGCAGAGGAAATGCCCAGATTCCAAACACAAGCTAGTTTTGTGAATGCTTATTTTTTACAAGAACTGCAGAAACAGCCGCATTTAAAAACTGAACTAGCTTTTCAAGAAAATGTTTAGAGATACTGGTGTTGTTTCAACGCGTCAAGCAGTGGTGGACTAAAGGTTGGGGGGCCCGAGGCAAGGCTGAAAAGTGGGCCCTCCGATGACGTCATCATACCCAGTCAACCGTGGTAAGACCTTTTGATCAAGCCTAGGAAGGGGATAGGCCTACTGTATATGGGCCAAGGCGTTATACACTTTAAAGGTTATGGTTAAAGGTTGGGGTAGAGCTAGTTTTAGTGTTTAAGCTTTGAATAGTGGTTAGATTTAGTATTATTTTCCCAGCAAATTTGGCGAGAAATCTTTGGCGAGCTCTGTGAAGTGTTTGTAAAAACGTTGGCCTACCAGTGTTCATTGACTAAAACATACACTATTAATCAAAGAACATTAGACTGCAATTTGCAATAGGGTTAACAAAAAAGCAAACCGAGTATGATACGAATCAATGGAATACAAAACAGGTCTATACCTGAACACAACAAAAGACTTGGGATTTCATATGCACTACATATATGCCCTTAAAGCAGGGGCCTCTTTTTCACAGTCGTCCACACTATATTATGAGGAACTTCTTCTATGACTATGAAAAAAATTATCGTTTGTCATAAATTTTTGCTCTTACTTGATAGGGTCTTTAACTCAAAGTCTTTTAAAAGGTACTGAAGTTGGTTTGAAGCTTTCCCTTATTTGGCCTACATATCAGAGATGCTGGTGGGAACACTGTGAAAGCAGAGTATTACGCATTGCAGTGGCGGTTGGGGCCCTTTTGAAAGCAGAGTACCTACATATTGCAATTGAGGGCCCCTTTGAAAGCAAGGTTCTTACGCATTACATTTGTTTTTAGGACCCTTTGAAACCAAGGTACTTACTGGAGTTGCTACTGGGGCCACTTTGAAAGCAGAGTACTTAACACAATACAGTTGCTGTTAGGGACCCCTTTGAAAGCATCGGAAAAATATTATATGAGGGGATGATGAATTTTTCACCAAATATTAGGAAAATTTACGTGCGAAACACCTCGAGGGGGCCCCTAAATAGGGATGGGGCGAGGCAAATGACTCGCTCGCCTCCCCTTAAACACACCACTGGCGTCAAGCATATTATACGTGCTTGAATATTAGCTGTTGCCACTAAATCACCACCTACTGCACTTCGATATAATGACTGCTGTTCGCAGTAAGTTGTTGCAAATAATTTAACTTCACTGCATAACGCAACCGACGTCGCTTTACACGCACAAAAATAATGAATTAATAAAATACCTTGTTCGGCTTCATAAGCGAAATCCAGCATTTCCTGAAAAATTTCTTAAGAAATGAACCTGCTTTGGCATTCCGCTATCTGCAGCCATGTCAACATTAGCTGCTTGCGTTAGACCATCAACGGTAAACGACTTGAATTTTAACACCAAGCCAAAGAATTTGGAGGATCTAAGTTCAAATACACTGCCGTAAGACTAGTGCAAGGAGACTCAATTTCATAGTCACCAGAATTTCGTGAGAAATTCTTTCACACCATTTTAAAAGAGTTGGGTCATTGGGACAACGTATTTCTCTCCTCCGTCACATGCGCCTATGTCCACAAGCCTACGAGAGTGCTTTCTTCAGGGAATGCGGAGGCTGCTTCTCCTAAAAATGACACAACCTTGATTCTTGACGTTTTCGAGGAAAGTGCATTTTCATCTGTCTAGAATTTCTGTAGGCCTACATTTGCGCGAAATCTGCCCCCCCCCGAAACAAACAAACAAACTTGCTAAGATTTTTCGCTTGTGCTTTATATCAATTTCAACTGTTCGAAAATAAACGAAAGGAACAGTCGAAAGTACGTCAGGTGGCTGGCCCATCCCGAACAAAATACCTGGCTGCACCACTGTTTTGCACCACGTAGAAAATGCCCCATGGTACGACAACAGTTACAAAAATACGCTTCGTTGCAGTAGCGTAGCCAGCCCCAACTTTTTTGGGGGGTTAAGCATTTTGAAATTGAGGGAGCAACAGTATTTGTTTTTGGGACACCTTGTCTCGAAGCACAAAACCGCAAGACAACTAAAATTTTTGTGTGGCCATGGCTCTTTTTCCCCTAGCTAAGCCTATGCTTCGTTGGCAGCAATAGCGAGGTGAATTACGGTAATTTACACAACAGACTAGGGTTGCCATACGTCAGGAATTTCCGGCACATGTCCTGAAATTCGGTTTTAAAATTTGTGTCCGCAAATAAATTTAAAGATACTCTAATGTCCGGAATTTTGACAGGTTTAGAGGACTATATCATTAGATCCTTTGAAAAATATGTGTAGTCAGGATTGGAAGAGAAAGCATGCCTTTTTGTATTGTATCGCTTTTAGTCTGTTGTGTAACAATTCTGTGATACTTTTCTTCAGCGATAGTGGTGTTGTTTTGCGGTGGAGTGGGAGCTGTAATAACATTCTGAAAAAAGCCGCAGGCTATAGCGCTTCTTTGTTGACGCGAAAAAGTAGTCATTCAGACTGTGAAGAATTTCGTCTCTTCAGATATGTTTACCCCATAATAGTATATCTGCAGTTTTTTCAAGCAAGATGCTTTTTAACTAAATCACAAATAATGACTTTCTTTTACCTACTAAGACTTGTCAACGTCACTTAGAAACAAGAGCTACAAACGTGATCTCGTCCAAACCGATCAAGAGATATTAAAGGAGGCGAATTAGGCGGTTGCCTCAGGCTCCTTTTTCCAGAGATGCCGCGGGGTCCTTCGACAATTTCGCACTTCTATGAACCACTCTAGAGCCACATTTCATAAGCTCTGAACCAAGTCATATGTTTTCAAGATAACGCAAAAGTTATGTGAAAATGTGCCACATGGGCCCCTCAAAAACTTTAATGTGTAGACAAACAGTAATTTAAAATCTAATGACTTTAAACAATTTACAATGTGAAATGCACTTTCACGCAGAAACAAATTTCCAGACAAAATGAAAAATTTCACTTGCTTTCAGCGAATAAACTTTTTGTTTAAAGCAAGTGTAAAATATGAGCTCCTTCTCTGACGTAACTTCAACAAATATAGGAGCCATGCGCCACGATATATTGCACACATGAAATAACACACATTTCGCGATGTTTTGCGGCCACTTTCTGAGAATTCGCTTCGGACCTCAAAATTATAATATCCACCCCTGCGATCAATCATCCTTTCAATAAAACCTTGCTTATCTTAAGTGATTTTTTCAGGGTGAAAGCTCATCATACGTAAGCCGGACAAGGGTTCAGTCTCAAACTAACAATGGATTTTTCAAACTTGTGAAAACCTTGCTACAGATTCACTCATGCTTGTTTTCACACAGTCCAAAGCTGCGTGGCTTACCGCTATCAGCACTCACTGTCTCGCCTCCCTGCATTACCTGCCCAGATGTCTGCGTTGAGCAGTCACATGCGGCAAAACGCCTACCACCGTAACTTGAAGTGAAGATTTTGCCGTATTTTGTTATGCAATAAAAACTAACAGTAGAACAATACGTTTGCAAGTTTCGCAACCTGCCTCTACAGGAAAAGCAGCTGACATGAGTGAACTGCAAGCGCATCACTGCGTGACACCATAGAACAGTGAATCTGGCTCTTGTGCAGTGTGAATATCATACCGGCAAATAAACTGTCATTAGAAGAATTATATCAATTAATCGGGATTGAGATGCTGACTTTGGGCAAATGCCCGTTTTTCCCCCTACAGACGCCCATGACCCCGACGTCTCCCATTTTTCATAATCTACCCAATGCCTTGCCCCGAAAATTCACATGCACTGCCTAGATTACCCTTCTTTTCGCAAAGTCGCCATCGCTTGGGAGTGGACAGACGCTACCCAGGTTTCCCGTTCCATTCGCCGATTACTGCTGCTGTAACCAACGAACTGTTGGAAAAGTCGGCATCTGTCCTTGGCGTTACACGTTAAAAAACGTGCGGAGCTCACAACAAACGCATGTGAAACGCGTTAACTTGCTACCGTTGACACCCACAGCTTGGAATTCATTAGTAGTTGACTTTCTGACCACTTTACAAACCCTAAGCCTTTTGAATGGCATATCCAACACTGTTTAACAATGACCAAAAAGATATGAAAAACCTGTCACATGAAACTTCAGAAATCAGAAATAGGCATGCTTGTTTACAAAGTAAACAACTTTACGCCTGTTGTCAAGTCGCGCCAACTGAACTTGAATACAGGTAACTTTCAAGCAACGGGCATGTCAGATCGGTTTTCCATCAAGTGAAACTTCCAAATAGGACAAGACGGTCCTTAAAAATACTTTCCAGCACATGGGTGTTTTAGACAGCTTGCTGTTTTCAAACCGTCTGGCAAAGGAATATGTAACATCATACTTACGATTTAACATGTCACCTCAGGACTGTTTAGATCTGAACCTTGCTCACTGTTTTGTTTTCGTACGGGTGCATTTATATTAAAACGATATACATCGAACGCTAAAATAGTTGACCACGTCGCATGCTTAATCACGATTAAAAGATGGGTGCATGAAACAGTTGCGCAAAAAATAAAAACTTACTTATTGCAGTAGAGTCGCCGGCACGTACCGTTAATACCGACAGATAACAGGGAAAACAAAGCAATATTCACAAAAAAGGTAAGCGTTTCAACTCCTAGTGCCTTCAGCCAAACAGCCGGAAATTAGTATGGGAAACCGTATTGAACTTTCCTTGTTGGTCTGAAAAACCTATTTGCGAAGGTCGGCGACGCATATGACACGAGCAGAGGAGCACTAATTCAACAGCCGTTCTCACCCAATTTGCATTGTACGCAACAAAACTTTGAGAGACATTGACCAACCGAGTTTCCTTCGGCCACTTCCAATCCGGCGTGTTACGTCATATATCAAAAACGTAACTTTGTGGAGTCAGTGCTTGTATGAAGTCATCGAAATATGGAGGTGATAAAGCGAGATCGCTTCAGCAACCAGTTGAAAGCTGCGGTCGCTCTATCGCGCGAATCGGTTTCACGAAGGCAACTGGGGATTGCCTCGAAACCTAAAACGAGTCCCAACAACATCCGTGTTTTACAACAGTGTGAACTTCCCAGTCCTATGTGACTGAAACTCATGATAAAGTTTGGGACATTGCTGAACATGGTGAGTTTTTAAACAAGCCCCAAAGGCAATTCATAAACTTATACGTAAGGAGTTGCGGACGTGATTGCTGGCTCAAACGACGACCGCAGGAGTTACAGCAGACGACCTTTTCGCGCGCTTTTTCAACCTCTTAGCATTACAGCGGTACCGCACGAAGACGCCATCAAGCGCACAGTGTTGTTGCGATACTTGGGTAAAATTTAGACCCGGCAAATCATTGCAGTTTCCGCGCAAGACAACCATAACAGGGACAATGCACTGCGCATGCACTCGCGTTTAGTGTCACCCGGTACGCGATGTGAACAGACGACGTATGCATGAGCCCAGACCTTTGCGAAAGTGACTGATCCAATGAAAAGGTCCAATGCAAGTTGAGGGCTGAGTAAAAATGCTTGAAATTTTTTCTTACTGTGGTTACTGGTTGTTCCCTCCCAATTCAATCAGCTCTCACAATGAAACGAGAAGATCGACGTTACCACTTATTAGCAGGCGAATATTTCCACTGGAATATTTTTTCGTCAAATAGTGTGAGCCACTTCCTTCGGAAGAAATACCCAGGCGCCCTGACAAAAGTTAACTTGCATCGAGTAGCAATGATTAGCAATCACTGTGAAGAACTGTACGTGTCCCGATGATCTGGGCAGTAAAATGGGGAAAAAATGAAAACTCAGATCAATCATGACGGGCTGTGGGTTTGTGTGGACGATTAAGTTATCTCACTGTCGTGACCTCAAGTGACCGGCTGCAGTCAGATCAAAGCGACCCAGGTATACAGAAATCCAAGCGCAAATTGGTTAAATACAGTTTCCAAAAAAACTGTATTTAATGAACAGTTGATAGTAACATCGAGCAGGGTAAAGAGCAAATCAAACCACCTCCCAGTGCGCAAACATTACCCCGTAAATCTTGATCGTGGCTTTTCGACAACGTGGGCCCGTCGTTGAAACCGGTCGCGTAAACGTTTCGCGCACACACTTTGCCGAACATAACTGAAGAACGCGTANACAAAGAAGGCAAACAATACGTAAGCCTAAAACTGCGATCGAAACAAATGCAAAAACATGTCGCCTTAAACATCAACGCATTTCGGTTTGAAAATGATGGTCCACGATACTGACCTTGATTTTGAATGGAAATAAAGTAATATCCGACTCGACGCGAATTTAACAAAACAGCACCGCATCCCACTATCGCAACGCGCACGCTGTCCCACTAACGACCTGAAGAACAGTATCGGTGCTGAGTATGGACATTGGAAGTATATGCATGTTCCAACGCCTGCACCAACTGCATCCTTTCTCCAGGAATCGATTCAAAAAGGTTTTAAGCTACTGCTGACGGAAGTCAGCCATTCGTGAGGTCTGAGAGTACGGAAAAACGCAGATGCTTACAAAACAAGGACAGTGGTGAAAGCTATGCTGCAGATCATGCCAATCAGCCCATACTATCGGCACACGACACGACTATCAGACAATCCGCGCTTGAGAGTGAGAACCGTACAAACAGGATTCCGAGATGATAAAAGTGAAGCAGTGTTGGAACGATCTGCGCAGCCGTCGAGATGCTTCCAACTCGTTTACTTAAAATATTTAAAAGCTTTAAAAAATCCTTTTCGCGCCATCACTCCGTCAATGTCATGACACACAGAAACAACCTTGAAACGTTCATTCTAAAAATAAAAGCCTACCAGTTGGTGAGGTAGATTCGAGGAAACCACCTTATGATTTAGGAGTGGATGAACTCAACGGCAATGCGCTAAAAGAAGCAGGTCAACGTGCACGTGTAAAAGCCCATATCGCAATATTTGATGATGTAAAAAACGAAATACGTGGCGTTGCTTGCCGACCGGACAAATCAAGAGTTTGTAGGGAGGCGGTCGACCGCTTCACTTTCGCAGATAATTGCGATAATTTCGACAACGGATCGTTTGCGCAATCGCATTACAGCACACGAGACCGAGCGAGTGCAAAAGACTCTTGAAGAGCGAGCGATAAACTGAATTAATACGAAGTACCTACACTGTCATTAGACACTACGAACTACACCTTTACAGCACATACAACAGGCGTAGTGTGAGCGTAGATAGGTCGAAGTACCATCACATGCATAAGCTGCTCAGGTCTCACGCCATGCAGCAACAGACACAAGGGAGTAACATTGAATGGAGCGACGCGCACGGAACGAATCCAGTCGCACGCGGTAGTTATGAAAATCAACTATTCGATCCGTCAACGGAGACACGCAACAAAATGAGCTCGCGCCGTTTCTTTGTTGCATGTCTGCTTATGAGTGGAACAAGAGTAAAGATGGCTCGGTGGCACTGCGCACGTCCGTTGGGGGAATCTTCCGACACGAAACGACCCTTGGATTTCGTCAATCAACATCTTGTGAAAAATGGCAGCTAAGAGACGACCGAAACGTTTTTCTCGCTTCTTCATAAGCATTTGCCAACATGCTACGAGACCGTCCTCGACGTGCTATCGCAAGGAAGAGTTTTGCCGTCGTCAACCGACGTACGCGCGTCTTGCCGACGTAGCATTTTCCGTCCAGTTCGCGGACTCACGGTGACGTCAACACCCGCAACGCGATGGGCGGGAGATTCTTCGGGAGTTGCCAACTTTTGTTGCGTGAAGCTGAGAAGAATGTCTTCGAAAAGCTTGATCATGTTGTCCATTCCAAACAGATATCCGTCCTCCCTGCGTCAAAAAATAGGGTAGTAAAGTCGTTGCTAGTCAAATAATAACATTCAGAAGTCGGCACTGCTTTCTACGACACTGTACTCGTCATAGATGTATTGATGCTTGTAATGAGCGACCCTCATGGCATCCGCAGATTTTTGAAAAATCATTCAGCGATTCTGTGTTGCACGAACAATCAATACGTGTGGCGAAACAGACCTTGCCTTTACAAATCATGCGTCACCTTAAAATAAAACAACTTCAGGCTATTTTGGTATCAAAGCATAATTCTTCCACTCTGCTGAAATTGAAATTCGCCTACAGCGGTGGCGGTCTACCTCAGGAGTGTGCAGACATTGAAACGCAGCAACTGAAACATTGCGTTGATGATTCACCCAAGCTAAGCACGATTCAAAGATACAGGCAACTGAGAGAAGAATCAGTACAAAAACAATGAAAAGGTTAACCGTACTTACAGCAACGGACATGTCCGCAGGAAAGCACCGCGTTCAGGTTGTTTTCACATCTGTTGCATTAGTGTGGAAGTCAATGACTAACAAACGAATCCCCTAGCAAGCCCAATTTGTCTTCTACCACAAATGACGGTAAGCCATCAAAAAATTCATTATTATTATTAGCAATCAAATAACGGCAGGGCTTAACTAAGCATACCACTGAAAAGAGACGCCGGAAAAAACAAGAGATACTCAACGCTACAGAAAACCTCTTAGAATCCATAAAATGCAAGCTGTGTTGGCTAGAGCCCAAAAATGATTTCGAACAAATCTTCGGTTGAACTAGTTCACGACAAACCTTTGTTGTGCAAAGATTAAGAGTTGCCCCAACACCCAAATGGTGTGGGTCGCTCGCAAACGTGGATTGCTCATTGCCCACCAACACGTCAGACTAAGAGAATGGCGAAAACGGGATGATGTAGACTTTGCTGCCAAAATAAAACTGAAAATCCCCAAAAACTCCAGGCATAATAGGAATCTAACTGATGACAAAACCACAGCATACGCGGACATGTTTTTTACAAAATTCAGGAACCTGAAACCTTGGGTGTTGGACGCATACTGAACCAAGAACAATTGACCGGAGGAACAAAAGAGACAGTCTAAAAAGCAAACTGGGCAAACCAACAGAAGGGAAGTGTAATTTGCCGAGTTGATAAGACGGCAAAATTATTACTCATGAAAATTACAACGTTACAACGCTGTAATGATACCAAAGAACTGCAGCAGTTTGAAAAAAGGGATGTGCCTGGAAATAGATGCGACGCTTACCTTCTTGAAAAATCGAGAAAGATGAGAAAAAGAACTGAGTAAAGACAACCTTGTTATTGAACTTCTTACTATGCGTGCAGTGAGTGATGAATTGCTGCTACACACAACTGGAATGAAATGGACGGACAAAACCTACCGCAAGGTCAACGGTGCATCAGCAAAATTATTACGCTTGCCCGCTTTTCAAGACACACAAGTTAACCCCGGAGAGTTTATTGAACGTTGATATTAAAGACATATCCAAAATACCGGTACGCTTGTAACAATCTGCTGGGAACATCAGCGCCTCACGCATTACTACATTTTTAGAATTTATGCTGAAGCGTATCAGTGCAAAATTTTGCAAAGAAAGATCAGACGAGTTTTGTCAAGATAGCCGTCAATACATTGAAGACCTGCTCAATTGGAAATACTGCCTGATTAAAATCTTAGGAGCTGAAAAGCAAAAACCCGTGTTTTACACTTGAGGCGGCAGATGTGACAGCACTTTAACCAAGCTTGTGCAGAGACATTGTAACTAAAACTTGAATGTGCCTTGGAGAAACATTCTACCTTCAACACCAAGGCCGCCAAAATCATTATTGAATTGAATAAAATTGCCTTAGCAAAGTTGTCACCCAATATGGCGACCAATTATATCAATCCTCAAAAACGGAATTACAACCGGTGACAAACACTGTTTCTTTGGAAAACATTGCTGTGCATTACATCCTACAGCAGATTGCTAGTGTGCTAAGTAAGACAAAACTTATCCGTACGTTTATCGACGACGTAATTTGGATAGCTGCATCAGAATTCAGAAATGTCAAATGAACGCATTCGACAAGCAGTAGCTTCAGCATTTACCAACATTGGAACTAACGTTTCGCTAAACTTGCACAGCCGAACAAATGGGCGAGGTGGAATTCGTAGACGTTAATCATTGCATAACTACAGAAGATGATTTTGAGTTTGTGAATAAAGACTTGTGAAACCAACAGAGGAAAGAAGACAGTTCATTAACGGGAATTCACACCACCCAAAGGTGACATTTAAATCGAACTCATTTGGAGAAGCGATATGATTGACGAGACTCAACCAAAAGAAAGATTACCTCACCAACCGAAACCGACTCAAGAAAACGCGATCCGCTCAAACTTTTCTTTGGACATGACAAATGACATCAAATTGGGAAGAAAAACTGCACCCCCCAAATAGTGGCAAGAAAGATTACCACAAGTTTGGACTGCATCATTTCTCCATCTGCCAACTCTACCACACAAAGAAAAAAGGTGAAGAAGGTTAACTACGAGGGCTTGTAATTGTAATACAGTAGACTCCGGTTAGTACATCCACCTCGGGTCAGCCGATTTTGGATGTATTATGCGGTGGTTGTAATAACCGATTTTCCTGAAACTGCAGCTAACAACCAACCCCCCACAGGCGTAAAATGATGCAACTGACGTTTTGTATTTATTCAGCACTGAAAAAGCTGCTCAACGTAGCTTGCTTAAGCAGAAAGTTTTTTCTGAGATGGCCATCTACTTCTGCCAGAGCATTAAAAAGCGGTGGCTGGATGTATTAACCGGAGTTTTTATGATGGAAAATAATTAAAAGGGTCCCATTCCAAGCGATTTGGATGCAATAAGCGGTTGGATGTATTAACCCGGCGTCTACTGTATCAGCAATATCTTATTTCCTGACCACTTAATTTACACGCCGTGACTGCGAATGACCCAGCTGCCATACAGACACATCCAAGCAGTAAATAGAGGACGTCCGTGCAAGTTCCACAAATGCACTTTTCCGCACCTAAAGTGACGAGGAGCGACGAACACGTTTTTTTGCGAACAGCTCGTTCAAACAATTACTATCGTCAGCCGACTTTTTATGCCATACAATTCTATGCATCAGTAAATCACTTATCACCGCTCAATCCAATCAGTGAGAACAACTTGCTCTAAATGAACGGTGAAAATGGCTGACACTTGCAATTCGACGACGATCGGCTGACCACATGAAAAGCATACTTGGCTCAATAAGGGAATAAAAACGCTACAGCGCATAAGGACACAAGAGCCGGAGCGATAAATAATTCATGTGGATGACTACAGTACTTTTCTGATCAAGACTGCGAAGAAGGGAGCTCGGTAATATGTGACATTCAATATCACCAAATACGCAGTTCATCTCTGAAGAAGAAAATTCAAGCCGCTTACTCTTAGTATAGGTATAAAGAAAAAAGAGGTGTGCAAAGCAACACTGATCAAAAAAGAAACGATCTTGACTGCGTCATGCCACTCGTGACTCGTGAGTAATATAATCTCTGCAGTTACACTTGCGTAATGGTTAGTACAGGAATGTCTCTGCAAACATAAAGAAGTTGTTTGACATCGAAATGTAGCGTCGATAACATTTTCAAACGAAACACACCTGCTCAGCAAAAGTGCGGCAGGAACGGCTTGCCCCAGTTTGTGTGAGAGTGGACGATGGAGGTTCGGGAAGTTGGATGTCATTTCAGACACGAACGCGCAACCTTTTAGTTTCGCAATGTGGAAACCGTTTCGCGTGCTCGACGTAAACGTTTTCATTCGACAGCCAGCGCGACAAGCAACAGCCGCAGTAGTAACTTGTCACTCTATCGCTTTACTCTGTGACAGGTTGGACAGGCGGCCAGTTTGAACAAAACGTTTTCAATCGAGCATCGGCACTGCTTAGGTGGGGGTGACGGGCATTCAGATAAGGGAACGGATCACAGCAGTACGAACGAGCAACTTCACTCATGTTTGTTGTTAGGGCTGCGTTCAAGTAACAAAAATTTTTGTTTAAGTGGTAAGTAATTTCTGACAGATTACTGAAGTAACTGAGTAATTCAAGCAAGTTAGCAAAATCGACATGTACACTTAAGAACATGCAAGTACATCAAAATCATTGCAATTTTAAAATCACATAATGCGCGGTTCAGACAAAATGCGCACTTGTTGCTCGCGATTCAATTTAATGTAATGAGCTTCTAGCTCCAAATCATAATCACGTGACAATCAACAATTGTGACTCACAAAGCGCTCTGCACAAGCAAGAAATCTATTCGCCTAAATGGCTTATTTTGTTTGTGATGATGCATTTCACCTGTAACGTTGCGTTTACAGCAGCAGACGTGGCTTTCAAGATCTGATCTTAACTTTTCTAAAAGCAAATAACTTGATATGTCAAGTAATGGCAAATTTGCTTAATTAAGTAACAAGTAAAGGTTTTGAAGTAAATAATTAAGTAATTAGTAATTACTTACTTGAACCCAGCCCTAGTTGTTGTTGTTGATGATAACGTCCAGTAGTGACCGTTAAACGTTTAGACCAAGGGTTCTTATACTGGGGTCTGTGAACCCCTCAGGGGTCCATGAATGTGCTTCAGAGAGTCCGTAAATTAAAATCCAATCAAAACATCCACTACTTTTTATTCGCCCATTTGGGCCACTATCCAGCTTAATCAAGCCACAACTACAAACTGACATGCACCTCTACGCATAACGAAGTAAATTCCAGTACGGTACTACCTTTATATTGTAATAGTCCACACTGTCCGCAGAATCTTCTGCTAAAACGCTGCACGTGCATTGACATGAATAAAAGACTTGCTATTTTGTTCATATGTAGACCGTGTATTGTTTTATTCACTGTTCAGGAGTATTTGGGGGTCCGCAGAAAATAAACATATGACTTGGGCGTCCGCGAGCTGGGTAAGTTTGAGAAACACCGGTTTAGACAGACTTTTTTCAAACAAAGTTTTGTGACGTAATACTTTTTCGACACTTCCAAAAGCAAAGTGAAAATTAAAAAGCGCACCAGGTGGTGGAATTAAGTGGCCAAGAAAAGGTTTAGTCGGAATATTTGCAACACGCCCGGGCATGCCCTCGACAAAAGTAGTTTGTGATGTCTCGAGGCGGATACATAAACTTGAAAACAATACTTCATAAACGAAAAAAATATGGCAAGTGAAACAGGTGAAAAAAATATAATAACCAAAAAAATTCAAAAGAGCTTTGGGTCATGTGCTATGTCGTCAGGGTTCACCTCGAGCTGTGACGTCATAGCTTATCCAGCTCACTTTCGTCCAACAATGTCTATCTAAAAACCTTCTATTACCAATACGTTTATTTTAAACATATCTGATGTGATCGACCACGTTATAAACGAAAACAACCGTATATTTCACGCATCTACCATAGGGTACCGCGAAGAATGGTAAATGAAGGGGTCTCAAACATGTTGTCCGCGAGGGCATTTGGTTCAGCCCACGATGGTTTTGGGAATTGTCAAATAATTAACATTTAAGTTATTTAGTTGATTTAAAAGTTCTCGGCCAGCGAATGAAAAGTTCCTTTTAAACGAACGTGGAGACAACTTCAAATGATTTTCCTATAACTGGTGATACCTTTCGCAGGAAATAAGATGTAAAAGCTGTTTCTAGTGAGGTTTAGGAACCGCCATTGTTGCGTCAGCGTCACAATGCGGTCCTCGGGTTACTTTATAAGTCCTCATTTGGCCCTCGGAGCAATTTAAGTTTGAGACCACTGGTGTATACTACAAAGGTTAACATGGCGCTCCGGCAAACTACTATAACCTTTTTGGCATGAAATTTTGTTATAGGAACAAGGCACTGCAGTTTTGAAATTGTACATTATCTCCTTCAGTTCCCTAAACATCAAACCAAAGAAATAAAGTAATTGAAATAAAGCGGAAGTACCGGCAACTGCTTGCGTGTGCAATCGCCAGAGTTAATGGAAAGTTATGGATCAAATATTTGAACAGTTGGACAGCAATGTGGGTTGAAAAACTGCACAACGCTTGTCGTGTGTTTGAGACTACCGCAAACAACACTGTTTATGCCTGTTCAAGTGCCTGTAAAAGTATGATAAGTCAATCCTATATATGGGGTACGAAGGTGGAAAATCAGGATTTACGAGCAGTTCCACCAGTTGAATGAAATGCGAAAAGCACGCAAAACGAGGAAGGGCTCAAAGACATGAAGAAAGGTCACGCTTAGTTTAAAAAATGCGTGCGCCCAGGAAGGCAACTCATCGAAATCAAAGTGATTACGCACGCAAGTCTTTGACCTTTGCGGATTACCGCTCAACACACTCATGCAGGTTAAAGCGAGCACGTAAAAATGAGCAAACAACTTCAACTAAAGCGGCCAGTACTCACTTTGCGCGCTTACTACACAACCAACCACGCAAAAATGCTGGCTGTTTGCCATGAAACCACGAACAATAGCAATAACGGCAATAACGTCTGGCCCGTTCGGCGTTGGCTCAAACAGAGCTCGCGTTCCATTTGCGTCACGCGACGTCACACAGTTTATGCGCAACGTGCGTGAAGAGCACAAAAGCTTTGTTCGTACCCTGTTTGTTTCAGTGGACAATAAAACGCCCGCGATCCATCAGTTTGCACAGGAAGCCGAGACCAAAATACAAGCACAATCTGAAAGCATCAGCGACGTGAACTGTGAGACACTGCATACTTAATCAGTTGCTTCCTGCTGTTAACAAGGCCTCACATGCGATCACCTGAACAAAGGCCGCGAACTTTGATCGAACTGCCGGCAAGACGCGAGCTGCTCTCTGAGACATGCAAGGAACGCATTTCCACCGAGTCGTAAACAAGACAAAACACGAGTGCTTACAGCTTAGATTGCGGGCGGCACAGACTCGCGCTCAACTAGAACTCCTTATGTCAGCATGTGACGAAAATATGACGGGGAGCTGCATTAGTAGGTGCGAAAACTGTAAGGTTGTCCTATTTTAGGATGATCGTTAAGCTGCTCACCTGTTAGACCATAACTGCTTATAGCGCTTGCAATCGTCTGCAAAATTTAATCTTACAGTAATGTACTAATTTTATCTTAGGCCCATTACGATTATTTCCGATGCCGCACGTGGTTGTTCCAGTTCTATCTGTAATCGCATATCGCCAACTTGGTTGATCGCAATCACTACTGGCAACCCCAACAAAAATTTAATCCTTTCAACCATAACAGAATAAAATTTAAGAAAACGATGGAACAATTGCCCAACCAGACGCTTCAATGGTCATCTTGCAGGGACCAACTCGCGCATTGAGTCAATACTGATTTCAAAACTAACCGACTGCCGAAAACTTTTCCGAAGTTTTTGAGTGTTGCTCACACTGAACCAACACATACCCTTAGCACTGTGATCTTTCTTAAATAGCCCTCCCACGCCCGCCCTCAAGCAACGCTGTATCCCGCCACGACATACTAAGTGCTTTTCCACACACAACGCCGAATTGTTCATGGCTTGTTCCACCGATCGATTAGCGAAGCTACAACTCACATGTTAGTGATCGCCCGTTGAAACGAATGTCACAGATTACAAAAGGAAATTACCTGTTGCCTTCCACCCACTCCGTTCTGTGATCGAGCTTGTGGCTGTTGGGAAGTCGGGTGGTTTTGCCGAAGTCGATCATCCACACGTTTGCTTGGCAGGATGCGTCATGAACGAACAAAAGGGAACTGCCGATGACCTGCGAAATGACGGCGATACACTGAGCACTTTGACGGGCTGCCCGTTATTTCGAGACGAGAACATAACGCATGGACGCGACCAAGAAAGCAGACGCGTCAAAAGCCGGAAATATCTCTGCGGCGAATCCTACAGGTATTCACTGGGTTTGTGCCGCACGCAAAGTCAGGCTCGACACCAGAGCTTCTCAACGACACGCAACTTCGTTTGCTGGCGGTTGCAGCATCACGAAACTGCTTGCAACGATCTGCAGAGTGTGTCCGTGGAAGTCAACAACATGTTTCGGGCCGTTTTGGCGCATCTGACCAACAATCAGTGAAAAATAAGGTTTCAACTGCTGCTGATATATGGAGCTTTACTACAAAAACCACGCGTATTGCGCCAGTCTTCATTGAGTCATCGATTTTACGCACGCCTACTTCGCACAGGTGCTTATCACTTGAATCGGAGCACGAAAAACTGTCCGACTTATCGCGGTGCCCACAGAGCGAAGTGAGAATTCGCAGCCAGGTTTGAATAGAGCCTCAGTCAACGCTGTGCGAACGTCATCTTCCCTTTCGCGAAGCGCGACTAACGGAATTACGCTCGGCATTTGAACGTTAATATTACCTATAAATAGACAAGTCCGCGAACCACAAGCCACGAAGTTCGCTCACAAAATAACCGTACGTCGCGTCGTGCTAGGCGAAGCATGAACAAACCTGACATTTGCCAGTGTTAGCAGAACACCGGCTGTCACAACGAAGGGGTTTGACGTACCCTTCGAACGGTATTTTCGAGCGGGACAAGGTACCGAACTACTACGCACTGCGCAAACCTTCAGCGAGTCGTTACTTGCACGCAAGGCAACCACGCTTAGCACATCCATCCTGTTTGACGTCACATCCGGTGCTGCAAGCTTTGCGTGATCTGTACAGCGACTTCGAGCTGACAAATATGCTGCAGACCTCGTGCAAGGAAATGCTGCGCATGGCAACGCAAGCTTGGCTCGTAGCAATACTGCTGACGCAGATTCAAAGCACTTCACGTTGACTCAGTGACGCAAGCGACGTACAGACTTGGCCCATAACTTATTTCCACAAAACGTTTCCGATCTTCGTTCGTTACGAGCGTTAAAAACGTGATAAAAAGCAAATTATCCTTCGGTTCAAATGCGCGGTTGTTGTGTGAGCAAGTTGTACTCGCCTCGTGACTGTGGAAAAAGTCGGATTCCTCCAGGGCGAGTCGCATCGTTTTCAATCGCGCAATATATTTTTCCTGAAAGAGAAAGTGAAACGAGATTGTGGGAGCAGCAGTTCGTGCAATACCACGTAGCAGTTTTTCTGGAAGCAACAGAGCCCCAAGCGTGCTAAAAATACGCTGACACTACATCCCTACTCCGTATTGATGACATGGCTCACTTCATTCAGCTTGCGCTATTTACAGCAGCCGTCCAGTCATCTTGCAGCCGATATTATTGCTTTGCCACACATTGCAGAAGCGATAAGTTGCGCATGGCACCAAAAAAGTTATCACGTCAACGGAATATTCACGTTTTTCTGAAAGATTTTTGTTGTCATTCCTTTTAATCACACTGGATGATTAGCACTCAGGTTGCTTGAATTTGCCACAAAGACTACGAATCTAAAGATTAACTCCTTTTTTGGAATCTCGCTATAAGATGTCGTCAATACAGTGACAATGGCAATTCAAAATAATACTGTACTCTTCAAACACATCGCCCCACCTCATCTTAGAAGATAACAGGTTTGCTTTCGAAATGTTAATTCTTTCGATCCGATGCAAACGTATCTTGGATTCAAGCCAAGTCACCGGTTAATTACACCATAATTATTTTCACTGGTGCGAAAGGTCAAGGCAAAAAATACGGACAAACCTTTCAACAAAGGTCAAGGCAAAAAAAACGGATAAACCTTTCAACAAGTTTCGAGCTTCCAGCTGCTTGCTCATCTGCTCACTTCATTTACCAAACGGCATGCGACTTTCGCGGCAAACTGTACCGCAAGAGTTTTAATTATTTTTGTCAGAAATAAAGCTTCCGCAGGCTTTGCCAGTCTTCACAAAGTTACCGCACACAACACGGCCGAATGGAGCAGTGGTTCTTAACGGTGTCCCCAGCGAAAAACCTGGTGGTCCCTAGAAGGAATGCGGAAGTGTTTTTTTTTCACCCTCAGATGCACAAACAAAAACGTTCACCACGCTGACTAATGGCATAACCGCAGACAAGAGGTCCCCAAGCCAAGGAATAGGAGTTCTTGAGGTTGGAAAAGTGTAAGAACCACTGATATGGAAGAAAGGCTCGGTGGTTGAATTTTAATTTAAGTCTTGCAAATAGAAAAATCAACGAACACCGGCATGGTGCGAAGAAAAATGAAGCGGAATTAGGATTCGTTTATGCGTCAGCAAAACCTTGACGTCGTTCAGTGGATGCGGTTCAGTTTGAAACATTTTGAAAGAGTGTCCGAAAACGTCCCGATATTGTAACCAGAAAAAAATAAATGTACTATAAGGAAGTAAATTTGAGGAGTATTTTATCGAAGGCATACACTGACCTTCACCGCATAACAAAGGTGTAACGTCAGATCAGTGTAGGAAAGCGGAAGAGCATCACATAAGCAACAATCGCCCAAGCGACAATGCCACTAGACGCAACCTAAAGTCGTCACGATAAAATTGCATCGACATCAAGTTAACCATCGCAGGTGGAGATACTCTGAGAAGCAGAGTATAGTTACGTATCTCGACCACTCACCAATTGTTATCAATTTGGAAAACAGGGCCACTGTGGACAAATTTTTCATGACTTTGATTGACTGACTGATTAGAGGTGAATTAATTGAGTGGCCATTACTTATTCTGTCTTATTTAATATATACTTTGAATACAACACTGAGGTCCAAAAATATTTGCAGTGCTTTGAAGCGATTAACGCGACGTACGATAGTTAACCAGAATTTTTAATAGCTCGACGTCAGTCGTATGATTTTGAAAGAACGCTGGCACACATATCGATCCCTTGTTGGTTGGACTAAGTTTGAATAAAAACGGGCTAGCACAGACCCCAGCCCTTTCCGGGGTTTGATAATGTAGAAATTTTTTAATCGGTGAAAATTTTAAATCTAGCGAATTTAGATCATTGAACGGTTACCATCGACGAATGCAGAAATGCCATCTAGTAACTAACAGCGCATCGTTCCTATCTCTAGTCAAGTTGGCACAATTGAAACAAATCACACGCGCAAAAACCACGTTTCATCGAACACAAGATTCGTGTCAATCAGGTCTGCACAACTCAGAAAGCTCGAGGCGCCATATCGATCGACATTAACTTGCCGCGGGCCGCAAAATATATATTTCATTTCTGTGGTAGTTTGGAAGAAATTCTGGAACGACAATTGATGATCCGAAGTTGGGCTTTTGCACTATTTTCTGCAATTTAGAAAGCTCTCGCGAGCCGGATGGTGTGTAGGTCTGGTATAAATGAATAAAACTATTTCAGTGTAAGCAGCATTCTCTCGCGCAGGGTGATGTCAACAACTGAGCAGTGCCTCACCAAAGCTTCTGCGTGGCCGTCGAGAAAATATCGAAAAGCGTCAGTGACTTGCTCCGATGTTTTCGTAAGTTTATAGTTCTTGCTGGGTTCTTTGTCACCTTTCTGTAAAAAGACGAAAATTGTCAAAACCGTTTAAAATCAATTGCAGAGTTGATCTTTTACAAGTAATGCTTACTGACAATACGGCCAAATAGGGCATTGATTAGGTACTGTAGTCTTGTAATCGTTTAGCAAATAATCAAAAGATGGACAGTCTGGGTAACAGCAAACACAGAACGCTGGCAATGAGATACTAACCTACCGAAAAAATTGTTGCACGAAACTTCTGAAACAAAAGATGTTATCAAACTTTATGATTTGGTTTCCCGAACAACCAAATGGTGGCGGCGTCGGCGAGTGGAAACGATTGGACGCTACATTGGCGGCCGAGTAAATAGAAATTGCATGCCTCACGTTCTTTGTGGACGTATATCGGGTTCACATGTTCAGGACTTGCTGCAGTCCTGTTGTGATCGGCTTCTTTCAAACGATTAACCACCCGCTGAGGATTCACAGCGTTCAGGGGAACGTTCGTGCGTCACGTAAAGCAAGCGCAGCACCCCGAGCAATTTATGAGCGTTCGCTACCTGCTATAAAATCTACCTCGCCTAATGAAACTGAAAGACAGGAACTGGTAGTCGAAAAAAGTGCAAACAACTTTTCTGGTCAAATATTCTCTTTCAGAGACACCCGAACTGACTGATAGCATGTCTCTCAAACGATGCAAACATGTTTGCAGTTGCGCAAGTCCGGTTGACAGTTGGTGTTGCGTCGCTACTTCTCTATTTAGGAGCGCACTACATGAAGTTATGTACAAAGATTTTTCATTGCAATTCGTTTTTTCGAATATTGAACGCTGCAAACATTGGGCTCGACACTTAGCGCTACTATGTGCAACACCTTAAGTATTGAACAAAACAACGGCCCAACGTTTCACAGATGTTAAAGCGAGAGCTTGCTGTACGATAAGAATTGCTCGCAATTCATGGCCAGGTAAATGAGCGTCAAGTACGTTAAAGTAAAAATCCTTCACCATCCACCATGGACCACTTGTCTTATGGCAGGAGTGAAAATATTCACACCGATGATGGGCGGTCTGACACTGGGTGTGAGCCGAACATTCGGTTTAACAGTATTTTCAAGTTACGCACAAACTGGTGTTCTACGAAAAACGTTAAAACTATGCCAATGTTTCAGTCGACTCAACCGGCAGAAGTTCGTCAGCGCAATGAACAAACGAACACTGCAAGTCGTCAGTCACTATCAGTTGGTTCTTTCCCCATTTGCCGCAAAGTGGGTCAGGCAAGGTAGGTAAACAATACGAAAGCCATTTTACAGTTCCTTGGCTTGGCGCACTGCAAACGCCTTTTTGAACGTGAGGTTTCTAAATGCAAACGCCGCAATAAAAACAATCGGAATCAGGCTAAAGAGTTTTCTCGGATATCCACCGTTTATGTTGTGCAGACAGTTTGGCGTTGCTTGCATCTTCTGAACAGGGTGTTCAACATGCACTTGATCGGCTTGCAGCGACGGGCGAAAATGCTGGAATGAAAATCAGCACGGAAAAGACCAGACGTACTTTGTCTATCCAGAAACACCAAGTCAGTGCGCCCTGCAAGCGAGCGGAAATGCACTGTAGCAGGTCAAGAAGTTCTTGTACTTCGGAGTGGTATTCACGAGTGATCGAAAGCACAACAAGGAGATAGATAACACGGATCAGTGAAGTATTGCGTGGGCTTCATCGTTCCATGGTCATAAAACAGCAACTTTGAAACACCGCAAAGGTGTCAGTTTTTAAATCAGCCTGTGTTCCGATCCTCATGCTTACCTACGTTCATGAAATCTTGGGTACAGTAATGACTGAAAGAGTGACATCTCAAGTACACGCGGTGGAGATGGGTTTTTACGAAATGTTCACGACGAAGTACGCAGCTGTGAAATCCGTGATACTGCGAATGTCGGGCCACTTCTACAAAAAGTGAAATCCCAGCTAAGATGGTTTGGCCACGCGATCAGAATTCCCCCAGAAAGATTGGAGAGGTGTACACGCACGGCAAAACTACCCAGTTGCCAACGAAGTATCATCAGGTGCCGTGATTTCATCTCCGACCAGGTTTGGTCCCATCTTGGTGTGGATCCAGCAGAAGCACTGTATTAGAGGTACCTGAAAACTGTGAGGCATTTCGCGACGTCCTGGCGCTGCTGTCCCCGCCACTCTTCCGAAAGATAAAGACCGTGTGAAAAGTTCGCTTTCATAGTTAAATCATGCAGCGCGATTATTTCGATCATGGAGAATTGCAATTTCTGCGAACGAACACGGCAGCAAATTCCAACTCTGCCCCTCCTTCCTGCGCGCGGATTGCTGACCGCAGATGTACTGTCGAAGTAGATGAAATCCGATTTCCACCGGGTTACCGGCTAAGCAATAGCGTGTCGTCTGGGTGAATGAGAGTTCGCGTGGCCCATTCGGCGCTCGATTTCGCATGATGGAAGCTTGTCGAGTCCTCCAAACAACATTGGAAGAATATACCTAGATATCAGGCGCTTCTTATCCCCAAACGTTAACCATCAGACGCTGCACTTTGAATGCCACAGTATAAGCAAAACGATCAAAGCCAGTGACGAAGGGGATCGAGACCGCACAGAAAAAGCAAGCGATGAAGTGAAGTGGATCAAACAAGGCCGGTTCCGTTGTATGCGGGAACTTCACAACGCTATACCGCGTAAACGGTCATTCGGAGATCGTTGAAACAATCGGAAAACGTAGCTTATTTCCGAATGACGACAAAGTTCTTTTTGTTCACTGGACCCTGAACGGAGGCGATTAACAAGGTTTAAGCAATTCATCTAGCTTTGTCCAAGTTTTTCAGATTCTGCTGATGAAAAAAATGTTTTAGCTTGCCAAGCCTGTTTTGGGGGCATTAGGACGACGTGCGTGTGAGTCCCGCGAAAGCGAAACATATATCTATTGAAGTAAAGGTAGAGTTCTTTTCTACTTACTGAGCAAGTTGATTGCATTCACACATCGACTTATGGCACAAACCGTTATTTGTGGAAAATTGACCAATTACCCAGAAAAGATATTGGACGCTTTTATTGCTTACTAGTTTTCACAGAGCAGTGTATTGGTCGGTACACCACTGTTGATTAAACGTCACGACAAAGAACCAGGCAGCACAACTGCAGCGCAGCTAAATGAGGGCTCGATTGGGTGAAATCCGAAATTTTGCCAATTAATTTATTCTTATTCCACACATTTGTCAGGAAATACATAGTTTCCGCGCATCAACGTCATCTATTAAATGGGCCATAAGAGTAAAATCATTTTATGATAAACGGGGTGCAACGACGTTTCTTCAATTTTCTGAAAAAAGTGCATAATTTTTCTAACAGCCCACGGTGTTGCGGCCGCATTGTCATAATAATGTTTTGCAAAACTCAGGACAACTACATACAAACTCGAAACAGTCTTCGAATGAGGAAGAATGACCAACGCATTCCGAAAACTGCGCAGAATTATCGTATTGCACAAAGAAGAAACGTACTATTTGAACATGGCAACCTTTGCGATTCCTCGAAAGATCTTTAGTCGAACTTATTTGACTTGCAATGGCAAATGTTTATTTTGAAGGCGGTCACTTCCGTAGTCACCCTAACGTCATCTGCTAGGAGGTTATCCATATAAGGGTCAGAATTTCTTTAAATGTTTGTCCGCTGCCCAGAAAAAATTAAATTGTTCGAAACTCCACAGTTGAGCAACACCCAAGTGATTGAGTGAAGTGGTGACAAGCAGGCCGTGGCGATTGAAGCTGTAGTTGAGTTTCTTTCAAGGCTTTCGGGAGATGACTATTGCAAGACAAAAATGACCTGCGAAGCCAAAGTGATGGCCCCTCTGCGTCGAAACAAAATTTTTACTACATTTTTACTACAAAATTTTTTTTACATGAGAAAGAGTTACAGGGAACAAAGTGTGTAATACGGGCACATGCGCTGAAAAGCTGTGTAAAAACTTAGTTTTATCTTTACTTGTTCGTTTCCAAGGATTACAAAAGGGCCAAAGTTGAATCAGGCGTGAAAAACGTGAATCTCTGTGGAAAAAGACGAGAGAGAGAGAGAGTAAAGCAAGGAGCACAAACAACGAAAAACTGATAAGCAAGAAAAAGGTGCATATTATTATAACATACGTCCACTAACATAGTAAAATTGCCCATCGTTAGGGAAAGCCAGGACCACATTTGCTAAAGGAATACTCTTTCGACATCCATCTGTGCTATTGCTGCTTAATAATAACATTTGCGTATTGAAATGGGATGTATAGATAGAAACACACAGCCGCAAAAAAACACCAAATAACTGCAAGTTATTTTCTGTAAATTTTTACACGAGGTGAACGTCCTTCTCATCGACAAAAAGCTTTACTACAATGAAGTCTGCAGAGTTTCGCTCGAGTAGTCACATAAATATTACAACAGAAAGACACAGAAAATTTGTCGCATTGTGAATGTGGTCAAGACCAATCTCTCTTCGCCAGCAGGTTGGAAATGTTCTGCTGGCGAAGAGAGATTGGTCTTGACCACATTCACAATGCGACAAATTCTTCCCATCCAAGCCCCTGAACTCGTGCGAAGGGCATAAGTTAACATGAAAGTGAACCAAACAATGGACTTCATATTTACATGAAATTTTAGCAAACAAACTTAGTAAACACCAACACCATAGCAACGCCGACCTTCTTTTGAGCAGAGTAAAGAGCAAATTATCTTTTACATGAAGAACAACACCAACAAATCCAGGCTGGCGCCAGCTACCAACCGTTAAGCCAACCCATAACCCGTTGAGTGAAATTTCGTGGAGGACCAGCAACTGTCTTTTCAGTAAAAAAGCAGAATTGACCACGGCGTCACCAGCCCGTTGGGGAAGAGTCCTACCTTTCTGCTTACGCAACGCCAGGTTCGCTTACTTACACGTGCACAGCGAAAATCATCCCTGAAGCGAAATTTCTTGACAAGCAAATATTCGGTCTTACTTTTGCTGATAGCATCAAAGGCGTCAAACGTCAATGTCGCTGGGTTTTGCATACGTAAGTCTACGTTCACGACCATAACAAATACCAACAACTTCATCGCGAAGAGGTTTAGTGCACTTTAACACACTATCTATTTGGGGATAGCTCGAAATAAGAACGTACTGGTGCTTCTCTTTTAATTAGGACTTTCACTGTTCGCATGAATCTAAATAAGTCAGTCGACGGGTTACTTGCAGTTGCAAATGCTCGTCTGTTTTGGGGGCCAAACTGAATACCAACTATGCAACTGGTCACTGTTTTCAATAATAAAATTTACTGAAGCAAATGTGAACTGTATTTTTTAAGTTTAATTTAACCCTTAACCTACGTGATCCAAAAAGAATCACCAATTCAACCTCGAAGTGAAAGTAAATTTAAACAAACTTTGATAGAAAACAAGAAAGTGAGAAATGTGGGACAAGAAAATCGTTACCACAGACTTGATTACCATTCAGAAAAACACTGGAATATATTGATCAGCGTAATTTCTCGGGCCTGAAAATTTGTTTTAAAACTTACATAACCCGCTCACCGTACGAGTACACCGAAATCTTGCATGAAGAGTTAACACGAAATCCTATTTTACAGCGTCACTCACCACCTCATCACTGCCATCAGAAAATTTAAGAAAGCTGCTCAGCTAGAAGAAATTGCCTTTTAGCCCAGCAGTGTTGGCACACTTAAGAAAAGAACACTTGAGAAAATCGACGTTGACGTGCTTGTACTCACTCAGAAGTTACAAGATCAATAGTGGGAAAACTTGGCCAGTGTTTGACTCACTCAACCATAAACTGCCTTGCAGTGCTTAACCAAAAGCAGGCAGCAGTGAGATCCATCTTACATTGATGATAATAACATCGCATAAAAACATGCCTTTATTCCTTCTATTCTGAACCCGAGGTTCGATGTTGAACTGATTTGTTCCCGCCATTGCATGTAGCGCGGTTTAGTAACAGCTTCTTTCTCTCTTTCCAAAGCTGTTGGCTCGTTGGGTGAAACTTCGACCATTTTCAGGTACATGTCCTGCAAAATGCGTTCGTTATCTTTAAGTCAGCGTGCACGAAAATAGCTGTCAACACAGCGTGATGGTCTAAGCAAGCGTTTCCCAAACGCTGAATCATAGCACGCTAGTTTAAAAAGCATTGCAGGCAATTTTGTTTTGAATACAAAACTACAGTCAGCCAAAGGATGATACCACCACTAACGTCAGTCAGAAGACGATAGCAACATTTTGGTATATGCTACTATTTCACAATAATGCGTGTTGGGCTTGCAACTAGTGTTAAGCCAAGACAACATAACATATCTGACGCTAACGCGAAACCACATCCCAATAAGTCACATCCAGCCAGAAAAGAAAAAGTTTGAAACCATTGCGCTAAATAAAAGCTGCAGGTGCTTGATTCAATCCAGTAAAATCGATTTTTATCAATTACCAAATGGCACAGGATCCGTTAGGCGAGTATTAATCAATCGGATCAACTCGATAGATGCTCAACGAAGGAATATTACTGGAGATCGATTAAAATTTTGCGAAGGCGTCGAAGCTGCTTGCCAACCCTGAACTATTTCATCACGCAAACGTTTTTAGAATTTACGAAACTCCATCGCCAGTTAGATGTCATGACCAATCAAATCTTGTTACGTCAATCTGAGTCGTGGAACACCGAAACCTAACTAATTTAAACCGCTTTACTACATTTGTTTAAGAAAATCATGAAACACACAACTTAGTTTTTGTCGGTTTGCTTAAAATCACCTTTACACATTTATCTAAATCTTTGCTTAAGGCAGTTGCAGCCGTTTACCATCGTGCTATTGATATGCACTGAATATTAGAGGTATATGTGGTTCACCTTCAAAATGGCTAGGTCAGGCACATGGCAGAACAAACCTACAGGAGCAAGAATGACAATTTTGATTGTATGANTTGGGTGGTGGTGATGTGAAGTCGAAATTGAGCAACGTGATGCTGAAACTTTCAAACTTAAAAATGTCAAGGCGAGATTGTATGAGGATGCAGGGAAGCCTTTCATCATTGCCAACATCCAACAGCATTTGAAAACTCACCATTGACCAATTTAATACAACACAGAAGTGGCAGTGGATTAACACAAAGCAAAGGCAAAAAAGCTGACGATCATGTGAAGACTGCTGAAGTTACTGCGCATATGCATTTTTCTAAATTTTTCTAAAATAAATTTGTACATGAAATTAACATACAATGAAATTGTTGATTTATTTACAAACAAGAATCGATGGGGTGTATTTGTATATGTAGGACAATTTATGTACAAAGCACGCGTATGAGTGGTGGCGATAGCTCAGTGGTGAAGTGTACGCCTCTTAGAAAGTTCGGCGTTCTATCCTAGACCACTGATTGATTCGCCTGTAGCGCTCCTTGGGCAAGAGCGTCAACCCCAACCAACCGGCAAGTAGAAAGTTCAGGGCACTGCTCTGCCCCCAAATGCCGTCACCCAAATCATAACAATAAAAAGAAATTTCTATAAATATAAGTTTTTTGTGAGCAGTTACAAAGAAAACCAAAATGAGCTGCACAAACCAAATGGTAAGTTTTCAATTACGTTTTAAGGCATTTTTGCTCGTACACTAACTTTCACAACTGAAGTTGCAGCTGGTTTTAGGATTATTACGAAGTGAACGGTTACAGAACACTTGTCCAGACCCAACACCACACACTCACTGTCGCTGAAGTTAAATGCAGGATAACACTCGCTTTACTCTACGCCGGTCAACAAGCCTTACGCGAAAAAAATTCGCGGAAGGCATATTCGCCGCAACGCGAGTTCGTCTTGCGTAATACGACATCACAACCGTGGTATGACATGATTTTTCACAATCCACGCTGCCAAGCCGCAGCTCACGACAGCGCAAGCACAACAAACCAGTCTGATCTATTCATAGGTCGAGAAAGAGACGTTATACCGCAGTTAGTTCTAAATTCAAACCAGGTAACTACGACTAACAATACCACCAAAACCCACAGTTCACACTGTGCAAAGCAAAAATCGCACACACATAATGCAAGGATGATAAAAAAAAGTTTATTATTCAGGGTAATGAGCATGCTTCGTGGTAGCAGAAATCAGATATAAAGTGCGATGCATCCGCATGGGGAAAATACAAGCACGGTCGTGTAAAGTAGATATGACTTTCTTTTTTGACGATTTAAAATTGTCTATATACGTCGTGTAAGGTACGTGTGTTCGTTCAAATAATATGCTTCTATGATAGCAACTTTCAAAAGTGTTTGGTCGATATTTTTTTTCTTTGCTGCTGAGATGCTTACCAAACAAACACTATTCCAATCAACTTTGGCAATCTCACGTCTTACTTTGTCAGTGTGTTCTGCTACTTTGTCTTTGTTTTGCCACTTCGTGTCAATCTGCAACACCGAACACACGCCAAAGAGATAGCCCAGAACGATTTCATTGCACACTTTGTCAATACTTTTGGAAGCCAAATCTTTTCGTGTGGAGAGCACCCATTACGAATAATTATTCTCTTCTTATCAGACAGTACGGTGCTCGACTTAACGTTGATTTGACTGTATAGATGGCAAGAGTAACAAAGGGTTCGAACGTATGTTGGAAAAATCGAAACAGTTCCAAATAAGCACAAAGACAAGCGCTGAAAAGAATTTCAAGCGTAAAAGCAGTGATATGTCCGCCAGGTGTTGGCGCACGAAATGCCACTACGTCCGAAGGCGATCTCTTTACGTCAGACGTGGATTAACGTCAGTGAAGCGCAGTGCGAGCGAACCGGTCTATTTGCTTTCAATCAGTCGGAAAGGAAGGCGGGGTCACTACTGGAGAAGGTGGCAAACTTCATAGTTCGTATCATTGCCAAGCTGAGCGAATCAGCTATGATGGAAAGTCTTGGATTATGACAGCAAAGGACAACTAATGTACAGCTTGTGGATAATGAAGAAAGATTACCGTAGTCACACGCGTATTTGTCCAATAATTGCTTATTTTGACCCCATATTACTTTTGCGTAGTTTGCTCACGCACACACCTCAAATGTTTTTTTCGTGCAAAATGTTTTTCGTGCTTGTTCAGTGATAAGGCGTGCCAGATGCACCTTCACTCTGAGATAAGAAATAAATTAGAAAATTCAAACACGGTCGTTTGCAAAGAAACATTCAACAAAACAAGATCAGGCATCAGACATAGAATTATGCGTCAAATCCTTTGCATTGCGGGCATGGCTTTATTTTTGGTCAGTCTACAAACAATATGGTCACAATGGCTTGTTTCTGACTGTAACAGCAAGGAGGTAAACCGCCATGCACTTTAATCCATATTCTCTGTGAGCCATGATGTGATGCAGTTGTGCTGACTGCAACCCAGAAAGATTCAATGCCGTCAATATGTATCGCGAAACGGTATGGATTAAGTGATGTATCACTTACCCACTTTACACTGCACTGTTATGGGATTCGCGTTGGATTGGGAATCCCACAAATCACTCAAGCACGACCGTGAGTGTCTCACCGAGCTGCTTGAGCG